>BCSF01000143.1_pt1 | contig 32134 bp, 7 predicted proteins | sample 1016431 | NCBI WGS metagenome assembly BCSF01 (sample SAMD00045685;SAMD00045686;SAMD00045687;SAMD00045688;SAMD00045689;SAMD00045690;SAMD00045691;SAMD00045692;SAMD00045684;SAMD00045690;SAMD00045691;SAMD00045692;SAMD00045684;SAMD00045685;SAMD00045686;SAMD00045687;SAMD00045688;SAMD00045689, study... | reverse complement strand
ACATTAACGTGGTTAATGGTGGTAATGCCATGATAAGCATTATCAGTCGTGCGCTCGCGGTCGAGCTCAAATGTTTCTGTTGCATTTTGGTCAGTAAACATCAACAGACCATGAGATTGCATCTGAGAATTCTCAATTGCATTCTCGCTAATTGTGACGTGACCGTTTGCGTCTACGTCAAAATCTTCTTGGTCGAAACTCGCAATACCCTTTTGCTCGACTCCATCAGTACCCAGGTCTCTCCATCCACCCTGATCGTCTGTATCGCCTTGTTGGGTGTTGTGTGATGGTTCGCCGAGTCCTGCGGGGATATCCCGAATAGCAGCCTGATACGTTCTGCCATTAGATGCAATAATCTTGCTGAATCTAGGATACGCAGTAGCGTTATCGTAAATGGTGAAAGTTGTGCCATCCTTTGCCCCTTGTGTCGCTGTTGCGATTGGTGAGGTATTAGCGTAGACGAGGCGACCATATCTGTCAACTTGGAGGTTGACAGTATTAACAGTCTCTTCACCAGTTGTTGCACTGATCAAAGGATTGATCAGTGGATCCATCGCATTGATTGGGTTATATTTACCCACCACAACTGTGGTATCTGCCAGATCAAGGAATGGGTTAGATGTCTGTGCGTTACCATTCTGGACAATAATACGACCACTACCACCAGTGATGGTCCTAGAAACAATCGTGCCTTCTGCTTGACGAGAAAGCATACCGAAGGTGGTCATATTTGCCAGTGATGACAGGTCACTGTCCAATGGTTGTGCGTCAGCAATACCGAAGTCGCTCAGTGTTGTTGGGTTGTCTGCATCAACAATACGACCACGGGAGTCAACCGTAATACGAGTATATGTACCTGTAGCACTCAGATCGTTTTCATCGTAGTGGGGAAGTGCCACCACATAATTCAACTCAGCAGTAATGGTGAGGTTTGAGGATCCATCAAATGTACCTGCACCAGACATGTCACCACCAAGGGCGATCTGTCTTGCGTTTGCGAGTCTGGTTGCCGTTGCGGCATTACCTACCAGCGATCCAGTAATTGCACCTGCTTCAAAGTTACCGTCAGCATCTCTCTTTACCAGAGTGTTAGCGGTATTTGATTCGGTTTCAATCGGTCTCTCATATTTAAGAGAGTTCCATGCAGTGACACCATCACCAATCTTGATACGCGAGGTATCAATTTCGATTCCCAATTCGCCTTGAGCGAGGATAGGGTTGACGTTTGCCCACTGCTGAGCACCGTCACGTCTTAATTGAATTCTATTTGCCATTGCTTAAAAGGATCCTAGCAGTACGGACGAAATGCAGTCTTTCTGACTTATTTATGCGTAATAAAAAACCCCCTTGCGGGGGTAGGGGTCATTCTGATTCTGTTTCTTCAGAAGTCTCTTCATCTGGTGCAAGATACTCCAGAGTCTCAATAGCACCAAGAAGTTTCAGTGCCGTTGCTTCATTCTCTTTAATCTTTTTACCGAGATCATTATTCTCTTTGATCAGGGATTGGTAGCGGGTGCGGAATTGCTCAAGCAACTCTTCTTGAGTTGCGGTTTCAGTCACTTCAGCGGGCATTTTACTCTCCTTTTAGTAATGATTTAAGTAGGTCTTTGATTTCACCGATGTCCGATTTTAACTCAGATACCTCTGTTTGTAAAGTCTCAAACTTTTGATCTTTATTCTGACGACGCTTATACGCCGCCATGTACTCATCATACTCATCCATGTTGCAATTCACTATAGCATTTGAATAAGGATCACGATACCATCCATCTCTCCCCTTAACGGGGATGAGATCTTTATGGAATTTATCTTCATTGGGTGTTGACATATCGACTAATAATAATTATAATCAACCGTGTCAGGTTGCAAGAGCAATAGCTCTAAGATCAGCTATAAGTGGGACTCTTGCTTGGTTTCTCGACTTCATGACGATCTTCACTTGGAAGGCGTTGAAGTTAAGTCCCCTTGCTTCATATGTATAATCCTTCCAGAGATACTCTTCTGTAGGAGTTGTATCATATGCTTCACCAAGATTTTCATTTGATGTAGGAAGACCCATTTGTGTCCAACCGATTGTATTAGGATCGGTAGCGTCACCAACCTTAAATGCCTTGTAGTAAATACGAAGCTCGGTAGCAGGGTGACGGGTGACTTGGAAGTCAATCTTCAGTGAGCGTGCTTCTCTACCCAGACGTGCGAGACGTGTGATATAGACAGCATCGTTTTGATCACCGTATGGATTCAGAGACACATCCTGAGTGCGGTCAATCTGAGACTGTTGTCCATAGACTGAAGCACCACCTGGCCAATCATTGATACGGTTGGTAGTTGTAATCAACGATGCACGGTCAAGGTCAATAGCAGGAGACAGAGTGGATTTCTCTGTTGTCAACTGGATTGCCATGGTGAGTGACTTGTTACCGTCCAGTTTGTTTTCTTCATTGATCTTAGAGCAGACCATCTGAGGAGTGGTAAACTGGTTTTGCTCATTCAATACAACATCCACATAAGTGCCATTGTTGATAAACGAGTTTTGGTCTCTAGGTGAAGATCCACCTTCGCCACCACCATCGCTAACAGAGGTTGCGGTAGTAGTATTTACACGAGCAGTAATGTCAGTATCTGGAAGCACCATCGTAGAAACAGTAGGTGTCAGAGTTTCAAACTGGACATTCTGAGATGCACGACATCTTGTGCCACCACCACGAATACCATTTGTAGCAACGTGCTCAACCTGAAGCATGTAAGTATCAATCCAAGGACACTCAATGCTTTCGTGGACTTTGTTGATTTCAGTCAGAGGAATACCATCCAAGTTATAACATTCAACAATAGCGCCAGCAGGGAATGCTCTATCAGCAGTGCCATCTGCACCTCTACCGCTAGTAGCGACAGTGATGACCTGACCATTAGTTGAAATTCCAGAGTACTTGATAATCTCTGCATTAGCAGTGTTTGCCTCACCCACTCCAGTTAGTCTGATAGGATCAATAATTCTCAGATAACCAGGGTTGAGGTTACCAATTGCAGTGCCACCAATAATTTCATGGAAAGAAGATGCATCTTGGACCTGAATCGAAGTTGCACCTGCAGACAGTGATGTGGTCAAAGTTGTGGAAGGTACTTCAGACTTAACGTTAGAAATTTCAACGTTATTACCAATCTTGTGCATACCATGGTTTCTGTGGTAGACAAGGATTTCCTTATCATCATGTGGGAAACTAGGTGCCTGCGTAGGATATGTATTGTAAGTATCACCCGTATATACAATGGATGTAATCGTTGCTGATGTGCCACCAGGCTCAGACAGGGTGTCAGCAGCATCGTATGCTTTGCTGATATAGTTGAGTGTCAGTGTCAGAGTGCTTACATCGTAATCGGTGACAATACCAGTTGCTGCAGATCCAGATCCGCTAACCTCATCTCCAACTTCAAATGTGCCGTTGAAGATTGCCGAGAGGACAATAGTTGCAACAGACTGTGAAGATGCAATGCCTTGGAATGCATTACCATTAGCATCAAGGAAACCAGCAGACCATGTGCCTTCGATATCCGAGATAGTAATCTCTTCAGGATCCTTTGTAGCATCAAATGCTTGGACCGTGCCGCTTGCGCCAGAAGGAGTCTGGATGATTCTTGCACCAACAGTAAACTCATTGTTTGTGCCAACAGGCAGCAGCAGAGTTTGCTTGGGTTTAATGGTTTGAATTGGATTTTCAATCAGAGTGTGAATGCCACCATTACCACGTCCAAGTGTGCCATTATTAAACATTGCAGTACCCAAAGTTTGGGTAAACTGAGCACGATACATGGTAAACTTCAAGTCCTCATACTGGTCAGCAGTCCAGGTAGATGCGTTTTGTGACTTGAAGAGCACACCAGCATAGGGTTGCTCAGAGATCGTCCTGGTGCCAGTAACATCAATGTCACCCATTCTGGAGATCCAGACGTTGTACTCGTTAGAGTCGGACAGAAGCACGAAGCAATATTCAATCGAAGACTTAATATAAACAGGAGATCTGAAAGTAAAGCGAGTAGGAATACTTGCGTTTTCAGACAACTCAACAGTATCGGGATCGATAGTAGTATCAGAGAAAGGCAGAATATCCTTAGTAGGATAACCATTCTCCATAGTCCTAATCTGAATGGAGATAGGAATGTTAGCGTCCTTAGTCCTGAAGAAGATATCAACACCAGTCAGGTATACACCACCTTCCTCATCAACGATAAAGGATTGTGCCAGAGGGTCATACCAACCAATCTGACGCTCTTCAGTCCTAGTTGTAATAACGGTCCTTTCATCATTAACCGTGTCACGGACAATCTCAGCATTACGGACTGCCAGGATATTTTCTCTAACAGTGCGAAGTGTGCCCGATGCGCTATAGCTAGCGTCTGCAGAAGAGTCTACATTTCCAGGTGTCTTATCATTAGTATCAGATGTTGTAACACGGACAGTCCTTGTGCCAGTTGCCCAACGGGGGTTGGAGTCATTCTTAGGTGAAGGAATAAAGAAAGTGCCCTGTAAGTTACCGATGTTATCACTCAAGAGACGACGATCTCTTACGATCGCACGGGCACCAGAAGTTTGACCAACAAGTACTTCTCCAACATTCACATTACCGAAGAAGTCGGGACTTACAGTTTCAGCAAGAGATTGAATGTCAATATTCAAATAAGATGTTTGTGATGCATAAGAAGAAGCAAGTTGTGCTTCACCCTGACCATAGGGGTCAGTCTTATATCCATCGTCGGGTGCTGCAACTTTCAGTTGACAACCAGAAGTTTCACCAATTACAGTTTCACCAACAACGAATGGAGTCTCATTAGTGTTTGGATCCTGGGTAGAAGACTTAGTAAGCTCGATTACCTTAGGAGTGATGTAATTAGTAACATTGACACCATCGAAGAAGAAATACATTCTTGTGCGAGGCTTGAGACGGTCAATGTTGAAACCGATATTTCTGGATCTAATCCAGGGGATTGCTGTCTGCGACAGAATGGTGTCACCCAAAGACTTTCTATCAATCTTGGGCGTAACGCGAGTTCTCACGCCTTGACGTGCCTGGTTGTTGACAACACGATAAGTGCGTCTCTCATGCACGAAGAGGGGTTGACGACCCTGACCGTGACCCAGACGACCCAGGCGGCGACCACCAGCAGCGAAACTACCAGATCTGTTAGAGAATCTGGAAGTAGATTGCAGTGATTCACCAGTCCAGTTAGTCTGCCAACCACCCCACTGGATAGGAGCAAAACCATTCTGGTCAATCTGAAGGTCTCTAGCAACAGCAGAGAAGTCACCTTCAACGTTTTCAACACGAGCAGGCAGACGCTCAATATCAATCCAGTCGTCAGATGCAGGTGTCAGGTCAATACGACCGATGAAGGTAAAGACGTTAAATGGGTTAACATTCTCAGTCCTAGATGCATAAGGTTGTGTGATAATTGCCAGATCTTCATAAGGCAGCATCACCATATTGCCAGAAGTCCTTACAACATTAGTAGATCCTGCCAGGTTGAATTCCAGAGGCACATTAGTTGTATAGTGCGAAGGACGGAGGTGACCCTCTTTGAAGTCCATGGAGCACTTATAGTCAATGTTGAGCACGTCACCAACAGTGTGGTCAGTGAAGTCATCCACAACATAACCATTCTTCAGACGGTCGAAACCGTTGTCATCATATGTCTTAGTGTTGTCTGCTTGTACTTCCAGCAGAGACAGTGAGGTGTAATACTCAACGTGAGCAAGTCTGGTTTCCAGATCGCCAATATCCTTCATGGTATATCGACGGATAATCTCGGGATACACCAAGATATCACGCTCAACATCATAAACATAAGGACGCATCTCGATACTAGCGAGAAGCATTGCATTCTCAACCTTATCGGGATATGGAAGATCCTCGGAAGAAACACCTTGGACAACCTTGAGTTTGTTGTCGTGTGTCAGATACAACTTGTCTGCTCTAGGCAGATAGAAGCAATAGTCTGCTCTAAATTCTGTATTGACCTTAGGCACGTCAAAGATAGTAGATCCACCTTGACCACCAGAAGTATCAAACTGTCTAGCACCAAAGTCGAGAGAAGCACAATTCACAAAGAAAGGTGCAGTAACTGTGCCATTACCAGATGCCAATTCTCCAATAGCAGGACGGAAATCAATCTGGTCACGGAGATAGTTAATCGATCCATCCAGTTTATACTTAGGAATCTCCTTATAAAGGATACCAGTGTAAGACTGGGAGGAGAAGTAGTCGCCTGAAGACTCATGCAAGAAGTAGTCAAAGATGACTAGCATTTTGCGAATAGGTGGAGTGAAACCAGGCAGACGTGTCATCTTACACACATCATAGAAGTGTGCTTTCTGACCAGCTTCCAATTCAAACTGACTGGTAATTACCTTACTACCTTTGGAAACGGATCCTTCAGAGTCATCGATGATTGCGGTAAGAGGCACATTGTCGTCATCAACACCATCGATAATCTCACCAGGGAGAAATGGAGTTTCGTTGAGAGCAACAAAGTACAGTCTCAGTGTGCTGTTGATAAACTGGATAACTCGACCACGAGCACCAGATGTCCTACCAACAACAACAGATCCATTGTCAAAGAATGTAGATTCCGACAATACGACATAGGGAGATTGTGCATCATTGTCGTCTTCTGATTCATACACAGCATGAATCTTGTAGACATCATTCAATGCAAATGAGATCTCTTCATCTTCAATTCTTGTGCCATACAAGTTACCATAGGCAAGACCAAATTTCTGTTGGTCATTGTTGTTACGAGTCCTAACCACTTTCATTGCACGCATCTTAGCGGCAGTTTTAATCTTTCTGGTAACCACATTCTTGGAAACCAAAGCAGTTAGTTTTACGGTAGTAACACCAGTCAGTTGAGAAATAGTAATAGACTGTGCATCAGCACCAAAGGTAACTGTTAGCGTGCCTGCTTCATTCAGGGCATCAATATCAAGGTTGTCACCAACACTATATGCAGATCCAGACTCAGCAACAATTGTCAGCACATAGTTTTCATTGTCCAGTGTGGCAAACTGCTCAGACTCAGGAAGAGACACAGTAACACCACCAGACACAACGGTCTTGTTAGCGAATGTCCTATAAACAAAGAAGGATTCGTCAGAGATCGACTTCATCGATGTGCGAGGTGTGTCAATAGACAACTCACCATTCTGATAGTCCTTCTGGAAGATGAAAGGACGCATCCTCACCATCTCTGTATATTCACCCTCAGCGACAGTGCCCTTAGTTAGAGTTGTATCCAACTCTGCATACTGGTTGAGGTAGTCGAAAATAGTGCTAGTGGCACCTGTTGCCGAGTTTCCAGGTTGTGTTGAAACCAAAGACTGAGTAATTCTCTTAACTCTGAGAGTATTGTCACCCTTCAAACTACTATTAGTAGGAGTAATCACATCTCCAGGACGAAGATCCTGTGCAAACTTGGTGCGGAAACCTTCAATACGGTTATTGGTTGAAGTATCAACAGTAACTGTTGAAGACTCAAGAGCAAACAAGTCATTGAGCAACCAGTTTGCTGCAAATGTCACCGAATTGCTGGAGTTTCTACCGAGGCAACGACGGACATCGGAGAGGTTATAAGAGTGTGCTGCTTCCAGAGTGCCAATTACACGACCATCTCTTTCAATAACTTCACCATTAACAAAGACACCAGATACTTGCTCAACCAGACAATAAGTGCCAGTACCAGCATCTGCAACGAAACCACGAGCACCAGAAGTACGACCTCTAAGTACATCACCAACGATTACTGAGTTATTACCTGATGCAAAGTTGAGGGCAGTAAACATTTGTGGATCAAAGAACCACAGATCATATTGATTAGCAGTGTCAAGTTGGATTTGTGCTACACGAGCACGACCAATCATGTTACCAATAACACTGTTAGAAACACCAAGATTCCAATCATCATACAATTCAATAACTTGATATGCATCAGTCACACCCTCACCCGTGAGGTTTGCCCAACCGTACATATCATAGACCTTGACGAAATTGCCAAGTCTGAAGTGCATAATGCCGTTTTCTACACAAGCAAAATCTCTTGGTTTTGGAGAATCGATGAATTGAGGCACAAGGAATTCTGTCCTGTAACCTTTAACATACGCTCTACCAGGAGAGACTTCCAGGGTGTAGAGATCATCAGTTGGAGTATTGCCCTGTGAAGTTGTCTGCCCTGGACGATATACACCATTGTTGAAACCATCATCAAGGTTTTCTCTTGCTTTAATGGTGAAAGTATCTACAACATAATCGCCAGACTCTTCATAGGTGCGACGTGCAAGAGACTTCTCCAACTCGGAGTATGCAGTTGAAGTAACAAATTGCTCAACCTTACTATTGTTGATACGCAACAATTCAACAAAGTTTTTATCAGTTGAATCGTTGATTGCTTTCTTGACCAGTGTGGTCTTAATTCTAAATCTGTGACCGCCAGGTGCTGAATAGTTTGACGTACCTGCAGCATTATCATTCAGTGTTGGATCGTCTTCTGGGGTAACAATCGATTCGCTAACTTCAAGACCAACACGATAAGAGGGGTTATTGCTATATTGCTCAAGGATCAAGTTTGCTGATTGGACATCAACAAAGTGACCTCTAATAAAGTACACACCATTATTGATGTATGCTGCAGATGCTACAGCAGTCGCATCAACAGGAAGCAACTGTCCAAATGGAGATCCAATTTCAATCAGTGTTGTGCCGAAAGTAATTTCGTTTTCAGCAAGCAACTGCTCATTAGGTTGGAAACCTTTAATGTTGGTGTCAGAGACTGTATCGCCAGACTCAATATACTTAACGTATAGAGTAACGTAACCACGCTCAGATTCGGCAGCAGAGATTGAGAAGAGTACTTTTGCTTTGATGCCCGTTGTAATACCTTCAATAATCTGACCATGCAGTTGCTCTCTATAGGTCTCAACATCGATACCCAAGAAGGACTGTTGCAGGATGATTGCTTGCACATTCAGGTCATAACCCACCTGACCAGGGATAACCATCGCACCTTCTTTGAAGAAGTGTTGACCGATGGATTCAATCTGATTCTGAAGAATCGATTGTAGAGTCGTTAATTCACGAGCTTGGATAGGATACCCAGGTCGGAAAAGCACTCGGTAGAAATTCTTGTCCTTATCGAAATCGTCGAAATAAGGAGAGATATTTAGATTAGTATTCTGGGGCATCGCTTAGAACTCTACTACGATTTTGATATCTTCAATTTGGTCACCAGCACGAGTGATCGCGCCTCTGTTATCTATGTAGATAACTTCTCCACTGTTAGGTTGGACTTCTGGTTTTGCATATCCGTTGGTGAAGGACATGCCAAGATCATATTCCGTGTTATTGATAACACGAGTAGATGTGCCAGAGATAATGGGGAAGTTAATATCGGGGTCAGCAGATGCACCTGATGTTGCACCCACAACTGGGTTACCACCCTCAAACTCAATCAAACTACCAGTGAATTCTGGGAAGATACCATCAACTCTATTCTGGTAATACTTGAGCACTTTAGTTGTGCTATTCCAAGAGATCACACGTCCACGAGCAGTCACCTGCTGACCGCCAATTGTGCGAGACTGTGTGATAATCTCGTCGGTTTGGTAGTTACCTGTAAATGTAGGAGCAAAGATAACTGCCTTTGTAGCAGACAGAGTGAGATCTGCTGCCAATTCTTCAGTGCCATATTTGAATGGATTGATCACCAGACCGATACGACGATAGTCGTTATCAGTTGGGAAGTCACCGCTACCTTCAGCGTAGGTAAACTTCGTGTTGATCATCACTCGGAAACCACCCATCTCGGTGGTTGGCTCAGCACCATGACCAGTAACAGGAGGGATAACAACCTCTACGGTGCCGCCTGTGCCTGTGCCTGCTCCGATACCGTTGACTTCATCGATGATGACTTTTCCGAAGGTGTATCCTGATCCGCCTGAGGTAACAGTAGCATTAACGATGCGCCCACCATCAACAACAAGCGAAACACGCCCGCCAACGCCATCACCTTTAATGGGGACATTTTCATAAGTGCCATTGTTGTAACCTGCACCAGAAGAAGAAATAATAACAGTGTCAATCTCACCACCGATTGCATCGGACACCACAGCGGTGTCACTCAGCACAGGCATGTACTCGTTAGAGAAGAATTTCAATACGAGACCCACAGGGATCGTATACATATACTTCCAACGATAACCGTCAGCAGTGGTAATGATAGAAGTTGAAGTACCCGTAGGCTCAACAGTAGAAGGCTTACCGTTAGGATCACTAGGGGATGTCCCGTTATAGATGCACTTATAGACTTGATACGATGAGTTAACAACGTAAAAGTCTGCGTCATAAAGTTTGGTAGCACCAGAAGACGCGGTTTTAGTTGCACTATAGTCATGACGATACATGTCATAAACATAACCCAAGCCACCAGTGGTTTGCTCAGGAGGAATCCAGTCAATACGTCTAATAACTTGAATGGTGTCATTCGCCAACACTCGCTTCATTGATATCATGTCGGCAAAGTCATCCGAGAATTCCTGGAAGGAATCAACGGGGTCAGGCGCTGCATTTTCATTGTCCCAAGGTTGTGGACGACCGATGAAAACATACAGTCGATCACGATCACTACCAGCATCAACATCAGACTGAGCAGGGTCGGGACCCTCCAGAGACTTGATAAGTCGGTTGGCAGTGAAAATTCTAAATTGGTCGGTAAGTAGCGCCATTTTAAGCCAATTCTCTTATAGATTTATTTATGAGGGTTATTACTCCCCTTCGTTGCGGATGAAGTTATCGTATGCAACAGAAATGATGGTTGCCTCACCTCCACTTGTCTGTCCCTGGAGTGTTTCTCCAACAGTAAACAGGAAGTTAGGATCATTGCTAGAGATGTCATTTACAGTTAATGTATACTGACCTTCTTTAGGACCAGTGACTCTAGCAACAGTATTTGCAGACAATCCAGAAGTTTGTCCAACTACACTCTCCTCTCCACCTGCACCAGGGACATTGAAGAAGATTGCATTGTTATAGGTAATTACAATTTGTGCCGTTGCAATGTGCTCATCACCATCTCCAAGAGCACCTGCAGACTGCACGGTAGCAACCAGTTGGTTGAGACTACCATCATAAATTTGATCACCTATCTGGAAGAGAGTTGTGTTTTGACCACCAAGTGTTTCTTCAATACCATATTTAGATGATGCAATACCACCATCCAAATTTACTTGGTTTTCAAATTCAGTCCCTGTATTGAGGAGATCAGGAATACCATCACCATATTGAGTGTCGCCATTTTCATCTAGATATTCTTCATCATCATCTTCAAACTTTCTATTTTGGATGACGCTAAACGGCACAGTAAATGCAACAATGTCATCACCTTCTGATTCGACTAAAGTATGAGGTGCTACACCAGTGCCAGATGATCCAGATGTACCTGCAAAGAATGCAATAATTTGAGATTTCTCACCAGACTTACCACCATCGATGAATGCCAATTCATCAACTTCAAATGTTAAGTATAGTGCTCTTTCAACAGGATCCCAATCATATACAATAGCAACTCGGTTGGTAGCATTTTCTACAACTCTTCTTACTTTATCGGTAACGGAGAATTGATAGTTTGTAATACCTGTGCTGGGGTCATTCTGTAGAGTGTCGAGGATAACTTTCTGGTCAAAACGGAAGTTGATACCTCTGTCACATCCTGTGAAGGAATTTGCAGTTTTGCCTGTATATCTAACAACTTCTCTACCAATCAGAATCTTTCCAGATCCAGGGTAGGGATTAGTTTGCTCAACATAAATGGTCTCATCTCCAGTGCCGACATTGGCAAGCAGACCACTAAGGTTGTAAAGTACTGAGTTTAGAGATTGACGATTTCTAGCAGTCCTAATCAGGTTTGTATCTCTAGTAAAGATAACCTGAGGATCGTTTGTATATCCACTACCAGGAGTAAGAAGATCAATCGAAGTAATAGATCCTAGATTGATAAATGCTTCTGCAGTTGCACCATTACCGCCACCACCAATAATTTGGATTAGGGGAGGAGTTTCAAAGAATTCACCTGAGTTGGTAAGCGTAACACCAGTAACTTGACCAAAAGGATTTACACTAGCAACACCAGTTGCTCCATCACCTCCACCACCACTGATAATGATGTTGACATCTTCTTCAGTGTAGTTTTTACCAAACTGCTCAATTGCAAGACCAGTTACAAGACCTGTAATGGGGACCAATTCGGATCCAGATCCGCCACCACCTTTAATTTCTGCACTTGCATCAAAGTAATCATCACCAAACTTTGTCATCTGGAGAAAATCAACAGCACCAGTGCCATCGTTTTTCAGAAAAATCTTAGCGTCTGCTGGTGCAGTTTCTCCGCCGTCTGTAATTTCCAGTCTAAGGGGATCGTAACCCTCGCCAGGATCAAGTACTTCTACTGCTGTAATTTCACCGAGGTCACCTTCAATAACAGCTCTAAGGACTGCCTCTCTAATAGGAGTGCCACAATTATCGACACGAAGTCTAGGAGGATCGTTGGGATCATACCCAGATCCAGGATTTGTGACATAGACTTCCCTTACACCAAAGATACTATTAAAGAGGGGGAAGATCTGAGCACCACTACCAGGGACTGTTCTTACCATTAGACAACTACGAGATTACCAACCATGCCAGAATGAATTGTGCATTGATACACATATGTTGTGCCTGCCGAAAGCGACATAGGCACAGTCCAGTATTGGACACCAGTTTGAGATCCACTTACACCAGCAGTTACCGCAGCACCGCCATTCGACTGTCTCAGAGCAAATGGGTGACCAGATCCAGCGGTATTGTTGAATCTATAAGTGAAACCACGATAGACATAGATTGTTGGATTACCACTACCATTCCAACCATTATTGCTGAAGTTATAACCAGTACCTGTGCTTCCAGAGATCTCAAAACCAACAGCAGGAGTTGCTACTGCTTCCAACTCTCCACTTGTGTTGGTAATGAAATTCTGATTCTCCGAAAGAGATTGACCAGAAGCAAGATACAACTCAGCAACAATAGAAACTGTGGTGCCAGAAGTTGATGTGGAAATACCATTACCACCAGCAACAGTCAGGACATCTGAAGCAGTTTCTGCAATGATGGGACTACCAGTATCAGCACCAACTGCTGCAAAGACTGCTTGGTCTAAATTAGGAGAATCGTTGGTGATTGTTAGATTAGCACCAGAAATAGCAGTGGAGATCCCAGCACCGCCAACAATATTGATAGTAGAAGCAGTACTGCTAGCCGTCGAGGATCCCGAATCAGATCCGATAGTAGCAAAGAGATTTTGGTCAGGATCACCTAATGCCCCCGTCATGTTGATGGTTACGATATCGCCAGAGATAGAAGTAGCGATATTTGTGCCGCCAGCGATAGTCAAAACATCAGTTGCAGCAGACGCTGTAGTTTGACCACTGTCAGCATTGATAGTCTCAAACAGGTTTTGAGTGGTGCCACCACCTCCGCCACCTTCATTCAAGTCATTAGCAGGCTCCCATGCAGAATTGGTAGCACTCCACTTAAGTACTTGACCTTCGGAAGGACCGCCACCAGCGGTCATATCAACATCGGTCAATTCACCGATAGAAGATCCAGTATCAATAAGTTGTGTCCATGCACCACTATGTGCAAAGAATCCATGATTTTCGTTATGCACATGTGCAAACATTCCATGGTGTGTAGAAGCATCGGGGAGATCTCCCAAAGCATCAAAGAAGTTGGAATATTTTAGTTTACCGTCATCACCATCAATATATGTGAGAGCACTACCAGTGCCACCACCCCAAAACTTAATATCACCACTACCATTTGGTTGGATAGTGATATCTCCATTAGACTCGGAGATAATCTTAAATGTTTTGACATTCAGATCTGCAGTCAGAGCGTCAAGATGTGCCTCGGCAAATTGGGTGCCAGACCATCTGAGCACCTGACCAGTAGCAGGGGTGCCAACATTTACCAACAGATTGGTATCATTACCAAGAGCGGTGTAGATCTCGTCAATGACACTGTTGAGTTTAATTGCACCGTCCCTGAGACTATCTCCAGTCCCGTCATTTGCTGACGATCCAATATTGAGGTTTTGCTTTGCCATGGTGGGGGATTTTCTACAGTTTTATTTAGGTGCCATCGAAGGTTTGTGCCGTCGAATCCATTGTGCTAGATGTGCTATCGAAGCGGTTTGCGGTATCTCCACCACCGCCTGATCCTGCAACAGTCAATGTAACTGGATTGGACTCAAGTGGGGAGTTTGATGCTCTCCTATCCAGAGGCACACCCAGAGGACCGATCAGACGGACTCGATACTTATAACCAGTCATATAAGCAAGACCAGTTACTTGATATTCATTAGATGTAGCACCTGTGATAGCAGCAAACGCGAAACCTCCATCAGTAGATCTGTACCATTGATATCCAATAGGTCCGTTTTCTGGAGAGATTTGTGCTTGAATAGTAAATGTTGCAGTTTCTCCAACATTGATAGTTGCACTTTGTGGTTGCAACGTAATCTGTAGTGTTGGGAGAGGAGGCGCTTCTCCACCGCCACCACCGCCAGGATCTGGAGGCACTACTGTGGAAGTGGTAAATGATGTATCAATAGTTTCTCTAGTTGTCAGTCCCATAATGTATGGGAATGCAGGGTGATCTACATCATCAGGATCAACTGACATAAAATATGCATATGTCCCATTGGGAAATTCTGGAGTTACACAGAATCTACCATTGTGATAATCGAGATCTCCAGATCCTTCAACGTATTCCCAGTCCTGCATAAGAGACCCTGGAGGAGGGTTTTGTGCAGTATTGCCATATCCAGGTCTACCATCAACTTCTGTTGATTTTGTACCATAAGAGCTTTGCATAGGCTCAATACCACTCAAGTTGTCCCAAGGAGAAGAATATCCATAGGGTCCATAAATTGGGAATCCATCAAATGCAATACCAACCATTTTGGAATGTCCATCAGGATGTCTGATGTTATTTCCATTGTATTGTGTGGTGCCATAATAATCATTATATGCCGCCATCACAGAATTCTGTTTCCAACAATCTAGGAAGTGAGAATCATGCACATGATATTGTCCACTTTGCTCTGGGTGACCACCACAATTGTCATCACCAAAATCTACTGGCGATCCCTCAAAGTGTGCATTCCAGTTGAATCCTGATGGTGGGTTTCCACCACCACCCGCACTGGGATTAAAGATTGCGACTCCGTTGGCTGCAATACCAATCGTGCCCAATGGAGTAGTGTTGCGACCATTTCTTTGATCATAGTATTCATATGTACCTGAGGTAAGTGATTCCTGATCTCTCATAATCAAGTCGAGACGATCGTCGGTTGCCAACCAACACTCATCTTCAATTGATGTAAATACGGTGCCTCTGTATAGAAACACTCTCTTAATACCGTCACTAAAAACAAACAGCAAACGGTCACCTACTTGAATTTCATTACCAAACAAAGCATTGTCTGCTACAGAAAGATCGATAGATCTGAGGAATCCATCTTGTGACCATGTATTAACATCAAACGTCCTAGAGATGCCAAAGGTCCCACCACGATAATAGAAGTCGTGATCGAAGTCCTGCTCCTGGACTGTATTTGGATTGTTACTGTTTGGAAACGTACCATAACTCACGGGGTCTGGCAGTCCATCTGCCGACACCGTGAGGATCTTGGTAGCGTCGTTATAACTGGCGGTTGCAGTCATCTTTTTACTTTTATTTAGTTGTCGTCAAAGATCTGTGTTGGACTAAATCCGACGATGATAGTGGCACCAGTCTGGACTGTCAGGATTGCCGACAGTGAGTAGACAGGTGTCGCACCCGCTGCCGTGATAGCAACGCGGTATTCATCACCATCATCAGATTGTGCAGCATTATTAGTAGAGAATGTTGACTGGTTAGCACCAATGATGTTGGTCCAAGTCTGAGTGCCATACTCCTTCTTCTGCCACTGATAGTTAAGCGTTTGACCGTTGGTAACAGTTGCCACAACCGTGAAGGATGCAGTCTGACCCTGGTTGACAGTGACGTTAACTGGATCTTGTGTGATCGCAATCGTGCCAGCGTCAATGCCGCCACCACCGCCACCACCTTGATTTTCAGGTGCGAAGATATCAAGACCTCCGTTGATTGGAGTGCCCGTAGGAGCCACATAATCATCAGGGACTGTAGTCTCAACGTCCACAACGGGAGACTTGTAATCGGTGCCAGGTGTCTTCACGTCAATGCGGGTAATACCCATGAGTGCCTTGATGCGTGCGTCAAAACCAGTAGAGGAAATAACGTCCACATTGGGGCGAGATGTATATCCATCACCAGGATTGGTAAGGATTGCACCAGTCAGTTGACCCCTGGTAATTTCAGCAATTGCTGCAGCATTACGACCCTTGACCGATCCCGTATATTCAAAGGTGATCAGGGAGTTGGAGGATTCAATCAGAGCAACGTCACGCTGGAATTCTTCACCCTCAATCAGGAGTTGGTCACCTGCTTCCACAGGAGGCACCACGGTCGCAGCAATCACGTCTGTGTCAGATCCAATGTAAGAGAATCCAACGAAGGTCGATCCTGCGCGAGGTACTTCAGCGAAGATGATTCTAGAACCAACGATCTCGTATGCAACACCAGGCTCTTGGATGATGCCGTTGAGCGAAACGATGATGTTGTTTTCTGGGCGAATCACGTTAGAGGAAACACCCTCAGTCAGCGTCAGTGAGTAGAAGAGACCATCACGTCTGAGGTTGAAGGACGAGCGCAAGGAGTCAAACTCAAAGCTGATATCGTCCATCTGACGAAGTTTACCAACATAGTAACCAACGAATTCAGATCCAATTTCAGGTGCCTCAGAGAAGTTGATCTTGTCGGAGAATGCAACATAAGAATTGTTACCACCAGGGGGTTGCAGAATGCCGTTGACGAAGATGAGCATGTGACCAGCGGGATCTGGGAAGTATGCTTCACCATTGGAGATCGTAAGATCAAACTGAGTTTGATCACCATCAAATCCACGGAAGTAACGATCAACACGACCTTCAAGCGTGCGTGCAGAAGAAACTGCACCACCCCATCCGTAGTCGGAAATCACAGACATGTTATTAACAAAGTCACCAACTGCATCTTCGATCCAGACTGTTGCTGTGATACCAGATTGCTCAATAGCAGCCACACGCCCGTAGGATGTGTAACCCGTATCGGTATAAGTAACAACGTTAGCGTAGATCGTTGGGAAGTTAGATCCAAGATCCAATTTACCAATGTTGTTATTGGGGTTAGAAACAGCAGAGATTCCTTCACCTGTGCCCACGGGGACGAGGTTTGCAATAAACAGACGATGGATGCCATAGTTGGGATCCTGAGGATCAGCATTCAATCCGTTGATGTATTGAGTTACCGTTGCACGGAAACCAGGATCTTTCAGCGTAGTGCCTTGCAGGAGGACGACTTCATCGCCCACACGGAAGGTATCTGCGATACCAGTATCAACAATTGCAGTGCCCAATTCCAACTGATAAACGTTGGTGCCATGGACGTATTGGTTAAGTTGCAACTGGGTGCCAGAGATACCCTTGATATCAAGGATGTAGTCAGTAACACTACCGTAAATAACATCACCAGTATTCCAAGCATCGGTGATTGTCTCCACATCAATTGTGATACGACCACCAGTATTACCAGTCAGAGATCCTTCTTTATTGGCGTATGTATTTGCATATGCCTCAACCGAGGAATTCTTATCAAACAACCAGTCTCCCTGAGCAAAATCACCAAGACCGATATTGAGAAGCATTCTGTCGCTGAAGGAAGTAACTTCACAGGTTGCTCCAGAAATAGCACCCTCAAGTACATCTCCGACAGAGATGTTACCTGCAACGTCAATAAGATTCAGGAAAGTAATTCCATCATTGTTAGTTGCAGTTGTTTGGAGTAGTGTGCCCTTATTGATATTGTTACCTTGGACGAAGATCTCTTCACCATTCTGGAAGTTGTCATAAACACCCAGGACCGCAGATACATTATCAACTTCAAAGCGAGTAAACAGACGATGAATTTCTGCATCGTTTCTATCAATTCTGCCAACCTCAGCATAAGATTCGGATGTAGATCCAAAGATTACGTCTGCGGGGTTGAATCCACCTTGGATTGGTGTCTGAGAAGGATCGCTAGGATACGAGATTGTATTTCTAGCAATACCACTTCTTCTGGTGATTGCGAAGATCTGAGATCCTGTATTCGCAGTGTCAATGGTGACTTCTCTAAATCTACCATCGTGGATGTAATGAGCACCAATCTCAAACCATTGTGCAGTTGCAGTAATCACATACCAGTAGTTTTGCTTAGCGAAACCTGCCAAAGAAGTTTCGGATGCAGGGATGTATTGCAGAATATCACCACGGCGGAAGCTGTTGGTGCGGTTAATTCTAACTCTGTATTCTGCACGATCAAATCCAGTATCAATCAGAGGCGTGAGCACAACCAGTGCGGGGTCTGTGTTGTAATCAACACCCATTTCATATTGGGTGCTGATATTCTGGACATCGCTAGAAGCGATAAATGTGACACTACCCTCAGTTGGGAATTTGGAGGTTTCCAGTGAGTACTCAACATTATTGATAGAAGAGTCAATAATAAATTCAGATGCCTCTCTTTTGTAGTCCAAACGATATGGGAGAGTGTATGTAGTGTAATTTGCCCAACCAGGATCAGTAGCCAATTGATACAGAGCACTCTTCACATATTCTCTGATGCGAGTAGTTGCATAGATCAGATGAGATCTCAAAACATCTTGGAATGCGATGAAGTTGCCTTCTCCGTCAAACCATGTTTGGATCAACTTGAATGCACCAGAGTTACCACCAGTTACCATGTCATAACGAATTGCCTTAGTGATATTCAGGCAGAAGTCAACTGTCATGTTGGTGGTTCCATAGTATGCCACCGTTTGATCATATGCTCTCGTTGCAATTGCAGTGTCATTAAAGAGCAGCATGTTTGCAATCTGCTTGTCACCATAGGTGCCACCACCCAAGGTGTCAGTCATCAGATCGAAGAGTGTATCTATAGTTGCATAGACATCACCGCATGTACCTGCCTGATAAGTGCTGTTTGTATAAACATCAGACCTTGTGGTCCTAACAATACTTGACAATGCATTGTTATTGTTATTTGCTGCTTCCTCGATGGTTTGAATGATGATGTCTGTTAGCGTGTCAAGTGCAGAAGCAACTTGTGGGCAAACGAAATTCCAAGTGCCTTCACCGTCTAGACCACCATTGCTGTAGTCATACTGGACATTAAGATCTCTCCAAACAGTGTCGGGAGTATACTTAACAGGCCAGATGATTGGAAGATCTGCAATCTGGTTGGCAACATTAGAGGGGTTGGCAAGACCATCAGTCACGACCTGCATCAGGTCATCAATTTCTTGCTCAACGTCAACAGTTTCATCATTGGTGTAAGAGGGATCAACCAGGCGACCTCTGTAGTAATCCATGTCGGAGGTTGTGTATCCCCATGCTGTAGTGCCCTCACCATTGGGTACGTCACCTGCCGTTGCAGCAAAACCACCATCAGTGCCACTAGACCAGAAACCATTTCCAGCACCCAGACCAGTATTTGTTGCTCCAGGAGTTACACCTTCAGCAATGAATTCACCATCAATCCACCAGCGGACACGACCAGGACCAGTAGCGGCATTACCACCAACTCTGATTTCCCAAACAATTTCGTGCTCATTGCCATCGAAGTATGCACCCAGAGTAGAGATGGGCACATCAACCAGTGCAAGACCAGTATCGGTGTAAGATGTGGTGCCACCAGCAAAGGAGTTACCACTATCACCTGCACGGAATCTCCACTGAGTGCCGCCATCTCTAATACCAAACCAAGATCCATAACCATTAGCTCCATCGCCACCTTCCCAGAGGACACCATCACTAGGTGTGCCATTAGGAAGAATAGTGGTGCAACGTCCAACAAAGTCCTCAGTAATCGTCATACCATTAGACGATGGGTTGCCATTGTCAATATTATTTGTACCGCTTGTAAACGAGCGGGTAACGATATTATTGAAGTTTGTCAGATCAATACCGTTTGTTTGATCGGAAGGACGCAGTTGGTTAGTGGGTTTCTTAGTTGCATCATAGAATCTTTGAGCAACACCATAACCAGAATTGTTAGTGATGATTTGATCCTTCATTGCACGCTTCGCCAGGTCGCGTGCTCTATTCAGAATCCATGTAGTTTCAGTTACCTGAGAAGTAATATGCTGCAGGTTACCAGAGTAATTTACATAGAATTCTGTAGAATACTGCATCCAGTTGTTACCACCATACTTCAGGTTGAAGACAAGTGATCTCAGGATGTCTGTGACATCATGGACACAGTTGATTGCACCACCAGGAATGGTCAGAGAAGGATACTGCTGCTGACCGTCATAGACTGCCTGCTCAGCGATGTAACGGATGTTACCATCAATTGCATCTGATGTATCTTTGTAGAGCGAAATACGAGGATTCTGCTCATAAGACTGGACTGGAGTAAGTCCAGGTTCGTTGCCATCGATGTAATCTCTACCGAAACCATTACGCATGGTCAACGTCATGAGATCTCTAAGGATCTTATAAACGGTTACCGATGCTTCCCACTCAGACTCAATGTGTCTGAGAGAGTTGTGTTCGGGCTCAATGTACAACTCTGCAGCATCCCAAGTCTTTTCATTGCAGTTGTAAACAAGGTCATGGGTAATTGCATCAATGATATCTTCAACATCATCAACACAATTGACAGCACCACCAGGAATTTCAAATGCGGCATACTTGGAAAGATCATTCATGATCTCAACAGTTTCCTTAGCGATCAACTTCTTATTCATCTTGATCGCAACGAATGCGTTGTAATAATTATTCCAATTGCTTACCTGATCCTGAGGCCATGCTTCAGTGTCAATGGTGATAGTATCATCACGATATGCAGATCTTGTAGTATACAGAGGAGTATAGTAATCTCCATTTTGAGTCCAGGCAGGAGCACCGAAGTTTGCTTCAACCTCACCAGGAGAAAGCAGCATGTTGCACATTGCTTTCTGACAGAGATTCTTAGCATAGGCAAATGCATCCAGCATGGGATTCAATTCATGCTCGACATGCAGAATATTATTCTGAGAATCGAGATATTGATCAATCACTGCCTCAGTGTTATATGTGCCACCAGTGCAGAGGTCGCCAATAATTGCTGGGATGATGTGATCCTTAATGTCGCTCTCACATGCGGACTGACCAGCACCAGGGAATACCAACATTTCGGTATCGGTGCCACCCAGGTTAATCGTGTATTTTGCCTTAATGTACTCTGCAGTCTCTTCTGCAATATAAGCGCGGTTTTTCCAAATCAGGACACCAGCATCTTTGAAGCGAGTGTCGGTAGGTGCAAGGACTTGCAGCAACTCATCGCCAAGAGTTGTAATTTCATCGAGGATACTTTGAGATGCAGGACTGGAGAAGTTGTTAGGAATTCTCAGTCTTTCTGTGTAACTTCCAGACAAATCTGTGCTGGTTGTTGTAATGACATCCTTAATAATTGTGAATGCCTCATCCCATGTATACAGAGTTTGCAGAATTTCACCACCAACGTGCTTCAGTTTGCCTGATGCCTCAAGGTAAGTACGAGCGGTATACAGTGTGTGATAGTTGCCACCTTCTCTCAGGTCTTTAACCAGAGCAGAGATGATGTAATCCTTTGTATCCCTGATACAGTAGTTGGTGCCACCATAAGAATTAGTGGCAGGGTCATCACCAGGCATGGTGAAGTCGGGGAATTGTAATTTCATTCTTCCGACTGCTTCTTCAGCAACCCATGCAGCATTCAGATCAATGATGTCAGCACATGCTCGTGCTTCTGCACGTCCCAGATCAACGTCTTTGATGATTGCAAATGTATCTGTGTAGTTGACCTCTTTAATCGTTGCAGCGGAAGTCTTCTGACCTGTGAAGGTTGCATAAACTTCTTCTGTCGAGAGAATAAAGGGTGCTTCACCATCAAGACCAAATACGATGTTATCGTTGGTATAATCAATCTGAGTGGGAGGTGTGAAGGGAGCATTGAAATCTGCCTGACCTTTCTTAATGACAACGTTATCCATAACACCAGCAAACTGGTTGGCAGCGTTAAAGTCAGCGCCAACATAGAGGACGGAATAGGGATAATCGTTGGTATCAACATAGTTGCTACCGACCTGAGCACCATCGACATAGATCTGGGTTACACCCTGAGATCTAACAACCGCAATGTGATACCAAGTTGTAGCAGACAGAGTGCCACCACTAATCAGTTGAGTATTGCCATTAAAGAGTTGGACTGCACCAGCAGAGGAGACTACAACTCTTAGACCAGCATCTACGACACGACGCAGATCAAACAGGTGTTGAGTTGTGCCAATCGCATCGAGATATACCCATGCTTGCATGGTAAACTCACCAGTGCCAAAAGCGAGATCATAACTTGCAGGTGCTACCAGATAACCGTTAGATGGGAATTTGATTGCTTTACTGCCAGACAATTCTGCCTTCTTAGTGATGACAGTCTGAGTAACGTTATTTTGATTGGACAGTCTGGAGTTTGTAATGTATTCTCCGACTTGGAATGACCCTGTAATGATCTCAGCAAAGAGCCACTTCAGACCAGCATTAGCACCGATTGCATCAAAGATTGCACCCGAAGTAACGCCAGTGATTTGATCACCAGTGATAAAGAGACCAGAAGACTTGTCCTTATAACCAAGCTTGGTTGTGCGGATTGTCTCACCATCAACGAAGGTGCCATCTGTAATAGATGCCAGAGCATTAACATTGCTAAGGTTACCTGCAGCAATCGCAACAGTAGCGATATCTGTCAGGGTTGCAATGTAAGATTGGACATCAGCACAGTTGGTTGCCAACTGGTTACTGCCGCTGGAGTAGTTTAGATCATATGGATATCCAGGAGCACTACCACCGTAAGATGCAGGATCGTAGACAATTTCCAGATCTTTGTCATACAGCAGGTTGTTGATTGCTCTATACGCCAGGTCACGGATTTTTTCAAATACAGTGATCGACTCTGCAGTCTCACCGACCAGACCGTTTGTCAGAGGCACACCAGCGTTATCGAAGTAAGATCTGGTGAATTCTACAGTGTTGAAGTTGCCACCTTGTGCAACGTCATTTGCCAGAGCATCAACAAACAGACCAGCGTCACGACGACACTTGATTTGACCAGGAGAATATGTGCCAAACTGCTCTTCAGGCAATTCGGTCAGGTTAGAGATTGTCAGTGCCTCATCAACAACTTCCCAGAGGGTTGTAATTGCTGCTTGGACATCAGCGCAACCATCAGGATCAGTGTTATCAACGTTGCTGCCAGCAGTGCCGTAGTCATCATTAGGTGATGGGTCAGCAGTGATGGTCAGATCTTGATATGCATCATATACAGTGCCTGCATCGGGACCATAGAGAGCAGTATACTGACCACTCAGGTTATTGGTGATAGCAAGCAGGACATAATCCTTGACTTTCTCATATGCATAACGAGTTTCAACAGTTTCACCATCAACATAAACAAGTTGACCATTAGAGTCAAAGTATTGCTGAGTAAACTTGCGAGTATAGACATTGCCACCACGATATACGTCAGCACCAATGGATTCCATAAAGATTTCCATATCACGCTTACACTTAGCGGGATTAGGATCAGTGAATAGAGGATACTGAGTCTTCATGTCATCGTATGCTTTCGCAGCGATGTACTGTCTATTCTTCTGAATGAAACGATGTGCGTCAGCAAATCTGCTCCACTCATTTGTCTGGATATCGCCAGGATAATAGAAGTCGGGATGCTCAACAACAATTTCAGCATCGCCCCAATCAATCAGGAGTTGCTTGTTAGATCTGATACGAGTTGCAGCATCAAAGAATCTATTGCTTGCACTACCATGGAAAACAGAGACTGCATTACCATAGTTAACTCTCTTATTGAGAATTTCGTCACCATTAGAGAAAGTGCCATTAGCGAGTTGAGTATATTCAACCTCAGTACTTCTAACTCTCTCAAAATCAAGGAAGTCGGCATTGATTCTATTGTCAGAGTCATTCAATTCTGTAGGTGTAATCGAAGACTTAGAAATGTCATCAATAATAACGTTGGGATTGGTGATACTAACTTCACGCTCAAACAGCAATCCATAGAATGTGGATCCAGGGTTGATAATCAATTCATCAACCAAGTCTCCTGTTGTATCATCCTGATATGGAGCAATGAAAGTGATCTGACCAGCAATCTTAGAAGATGCTGAGTAGATATACTCATTTAGTTTTAGATCAAAGATACCTGTTTCAAATTTTGCTGTGCCAGAAGTCTTACTAACGACCAGGGTGTCGCTGATAACGCCTTGATCATCAATGTTGGTTTCTTCGATGATAGCAGTATCACCTTCCAGGTTAGAAATAGCCTCACCAAATTCAAAGATCGTAGGTGTATTCAGTTGAGTAATACTCAGGATAAGTGCAGAGAAGAGAGTGCCACGAGTAATCTCTTCATTCAAGTTGAATGATCCACCAGTGACGTTAATTACATCAATATGAGTCGTGCCAGAGTCGATAACTGTTGCGACAGCATCACTATCTGCACCTTGGACTTGCTGACCCAGTGTTGGGAAGATACCGAAGTTTGGTGGACCTGCTTGACCAGAATACAATTCGATTCTGTAAATAGGTGTAGGTGTAACACGGAGCTCTCTATAGTTGACTCTAGAAGCGGGTTTAGGTGCTTCAGAGAATACAAGATTGCCACCAACAACCTGATACGATTCGCCAGGAGATTGAATCACACCGTTGATAGTGATCATCAACTGATTCTGCTGGACGATAACCTGCTCATTTTCAACGGTAATTGGGAAAGACTTATCAATACCATTGAATCTGGGAGAAATGTTATCTAACTTCTTAACGATAGAAGTCAGAATTTCCTCAGAGGAAGTCAGACGCTTTTTACGGAAAAGTACTTCAGTATTGTTGTAATCGGTATAGATTGGTTGTGCAGCACCAAAAGATGTGATTTGGTTGACGTTGGAGTAGTTATTGATGTTAACTTCCTTCGTAAACTCAGTGCCAACCTTTCTACCCGAAATATCCTTACCACCACTCAGTTGCAGCTGTCCAAACATGTTGAAACCTGCAGGGTGGTTGTTCTCCAGGATCTGAGTCTTCCACTCTGTAATAGGAATCTCAGACTTAACAACATAAGAGTAATTCTGATAGAAGTAGGAATCTTGCAGTTTTTGGACAATCTCGGAGGGTTTACCAACATCGTCAGTAAACTTACCAGGAGTCCTTGTCAGAGATCCAATATTCAGCACACCGCGAGCAATACTCAAGTTATCGATAACACCAGATGCTTTAGAGATGGTGCCGCTAACTTTTTCGCCCTTTTGCCAATCACCTTCATAATCGACGATCTTAAGGATCTTAGGACCGATTTGCCAACCCGTATTCGTAGAAACGATACCAGTTGCAGTCGCTTGCTCGATATTTGGACCTTGGAATACTTGCTCACCAGCAAGGAAGCGAGATGTTGACACAACTGCTTCTGCAGCACCACCAAAGACTTCAGTGAGAAGTACTTGGCGACCACTACCCTGAGTCAAGAATGTGATGTAATCACCTGCTTGTGCTGCCTGTAGAGTCAGTGCAAAGCGGATTTGGTCGGATTCCAATGAATTTTGTTGACCAGCGATTGCATAGTAGATCTGACCTGCAACCAGAGAGGTCAAACCTGCGCTAGAAGGTTTGGGCAACTCACCTTGAGTGCTACCAACATTTTCGGCACGGAATTGGACTTCTGCACCTGTTGTGATGCCATGAGGGAAGTTAAACTGCAGATAGTTGAGGTCAAGGTTAACAACGTAGTTAAACTCAGACTTCAGCGTAACTGAGGGCTCAGATGAATATCCAGCACCAGGATTCTTAATCAGAATTTCGGAAAGACGATTATTCTTAACAACAGCAACTGCCTCAGCACCTTCACCACCGCCACCTTCAATAACGACTGCAGGAGTCGATGTATAACCGCTACCAGGATTAGTGATCTTGATTTCGGTCAGAATCGAAGTATTGAAGAGTTGGAGGTTAACGGGGAAGGTAATTTCAGGTTTCAGAGTATAATCGTGAGAATATCCAAAACCAAACTCATTATTCTTCAGTCTCTTGATCTTACCGATGTTTTTACCAGTCAGGAAGACTGATGCACCAGTGCCTTCTTCGGGAATGACAACAGTAACAGATCCACCAGATCCAGCAAGTGTAGGACCAAGAATACCAGGAATAGCGTCAATATCAATGCTTGCAGTGGTATAACCTTTACCAGGGTCACTTACTGCGACTTCAGCAACTGCACCAGACCCAGTTTCTTCATCTGGAAGTACTGTGATGATTGCTTTACCACCTTCACCGTCTCCATCGATGGGGACATCGTAATAGACGCCAGGAGCATATTCTGTGCCACCGTCGTTGATGAGAATCTTTTCAATTTGACGGAAGGATGCAATATCCGAAATAATTGGCAGTTTCTTATAGAATCCACCAGGAGAAACCAGTTGAATGGTATTGATTGGTCCAACTGCTCTTGTAGAAGTTGTGGAGTAGAAGGAATATGCATTTCCTTGATCATCGTTACCAATTTCAGCGTTATTGCGCTCAGGCTCTCTATTAAGTTGGAATTTGAATTCAGTATCGGATACAATCTCAGAAATGTTGAATCTACCTGCATAAGGTGTAGAAATAACGTCAATAAACGAGTTGCTACCGACAGGAGAGTTGGATCCAACTCTAGAAGGATCAAAGTAGTAAGAGATGTTAGTAACATCGCCCAATACGATAAATTTCACAAATGGTGCAGCATTACCTGTTGCATCAATACCAGGAGTCCCCTCTCTTACAATATTATTGAAGGAATACTCCAGTTTGTACTGATTATCCTGAGAGAAGGACAGATAGTAACCGAAGTTGGAAACATCGGACACATCGAAGTTATATTGATGATTTCTGGTAAACAGAAGGGTAGGATGCTTAGCATAGATGTTTACACTAGCAATAGAGTTTGCATTGAATGCAGGATCGTCTGTTGCAGTTGCTCTAATCTTATATGTAAATTCTCTAGACCCGATAACATCATCAATGAAGAATGATCCATTGAATTGGTCACCTTGGAATCCTTCAGCAAAGATAATATCATTTTCATTGTAGAAGTGCTGTGTATTTGATGTGCAATACACCAAATCAGTCCTAGATTGAGATTGTCTCAGCAAATCTTTTTCAAGACGTGCTGTAACGCGAATCTTCTTAACGGATGCCAGACCAGAAATTTCAACGGACTTCTCATCTTCTGCCAAGTTGATATAATCTCCAGTGACGCTAATAACGTCATTGGGGATAAAGGAAGATCCAGGTTGTGTCTCAATAATTTGAATAGAATAGTTATTGCCAATATCGAAAGGCATCAAACGAGAGTAAAGACTGATTGCCTCTCTAGTTTCAATAAATGTCCAGGTTACGTTGCCATCGGAGGCATCTCCAGAAGTATGGGTTGGAGGAGTAGTGCCTGCAACGCCGCCACCACCAGTAGCAACTTCATAAACATTGAGTTTCCACCAGACACGTTGACCAACAGCATACAGAATGCCAGGCTCATGCTCGGGCATGTCAAGACCGATATACTGGGGTCTTGGGTAAGGATGCTCTGTCAGATCAATAGTAAACTTACCAGCATCATCAATAAACGACCAGTTGATAATACCGTCACTTACTACACCTGCAGTATGTGTAGGTGGAATTGCACCAGATGTACCAGCACCTTGTGCTTCATAGATACGCTTGTTATTATAAACACGATCACCAGCGTTATATGCTGTATTAGTAGCCCAAGGATCTTCCTCTTCAATCGTGTTGAAGTATTCACCTTCAATTTGGTTAACATCACCCGCTACAGTCCTGAATCTGTCAGTGCTGTTAAATGTACCGAAAATCTTACCTACTTTGTAGGTAGTGCCCAGACCAGGATCTGCCAGGGTGCCAGCAGGCACATCAACAATCGTGCCATATGCAGTTGTGGTGCCAAGAGCGTTAAACTGCTGAAGGATAGTATACTTGGTTAGTTTTACAGGTTGAGTGAAAACGATTTCTTGGACGTTATCAATCTTGTTGTAAAGTGCATCACGAATGTAGAATTTAGGTACAACTTCTGCTTCAAGCAGCACTCTCTGACCACGAGGTGATGGAATAGTAGAAGTCTTGGATGCATATTGGAAATATGCAGATGTAGAAGAAATCGTGCCAGGAATCAATTGTGCCTGAGTCATGGACATATCCAGAATCTGCAGACCACCAGGACCTTCTTCCCATGCTTGCATTGCAGGAATAACTACAGTATTCCAAACAATTCCAGAGGTCAGATCAGTAAATGTAATGTTGTTATGCTTAGTAAGACCTGTAAGAGTATATGCTGCTCTCTGAGTATGCTCTCTGTCAAACTTCAGGATAAATCCATCCGAGTTTGAAGTAGTTACAGGAATATACGCAGTTGGGATTGAATAAGTGTTTTCATAAGGTGCCACGTCATCAACAACCACGTCATCAATCCAACCCCAGAATGTATTAGCAGTGGTAGGAGCACTTTGGGGACCTGCCATTGTAATGTCATCCAATTCAACGTCTGTCGTGCTCTGGAATTGTGCTTGGACGTTTCCGTTGATAAAGACTTCGTATCTGTAAAGACCAAGAGACTCTTCACGCTTCTGGAAAGTGACATGGACCCATGCAGCACTTGCAAATGCAGTCCAGTTAGTTGTAGTAGTCGAAGATGCAACTTGAGATCCATTCAAGAAGATTTTCACCTTCTCATAGTCGGGAGATGTTGCATCACCATCAATATCCATGCGGATACTGTTAGTATTGGTGCTATCTGAAACTTCAAAGAATGTAGGTTGATGATTGACACCATGTCTTGTGGTATCCATTGCCATCCATGCTCTAACACTCCAAGAAGTAGGAGTAAGACCCAAATCGGTAATGGAAACAGGTGCAATGTCCTGAATCTTCAGAGATCCTGTACCAAACTTATAAACAGAAGGATCATACAGAGTATTAGAGGCGTCAAAGTATTGATATGTGCCCAACTCTTGCTTAGTGGTGTCTTCTTGGATATTTGCCGAGTTATCAAAGCGAAGAGAGATGATTTGATCGGATTGTTGACGGTTTCCAAGAATATGGCAGTCGCCAGAGTTGTCAACTGCATGATTAGTTGCCTGGAATCCAATATTTCCAGTATCATCAACTTTGGTTTGATGTAGAAGAGTGCCATCATACTTCAGATATGAAATAACTACATATCTTTGATTTTCGCTCTCAACAACGTCAGATACTAAGGTATAGTTACCAAATACGTCTACAGTAACATTCGCATGTCTAATTGATTCAAAATCTCCAGAGACACTAATGGTCTTTGCCCATTCCCACTCGGTATTGGCAGAAGATCTCAGGAATTTGTTAATTTGTACTTTATCATTCTTGGCAAGAGCAGAATTAAAGATATTCCACACCAGAATGATTGCACCATACTCATCCATCGTAAATCTGGGATTTTCAACCCGTCCACCAATAGTAGGCATTTGACGGATCCAATCCATTTCAATATTTGCACCGTCATAGAAGAATTCACCAAAGATGCAGTCATCATTCTCGTCGTTAACGCCAACAAAGAAGAATCTGTCTTCAGAAATCCACATGATCTGATTCATCTTTTCAGATCCATCTTCAGATGCAACTTTACGCTTCTCTACAAGGTCACCATCGATACCACACTGAATGACCCACATATCATCGGGATCAGGAGAGTTGGTATCCGTATGACCACAAAGATAGATACGCTTATCTTGATCAAGAGCAATAGAAGATACATAATCTCTTCTAGTGCTACCAGAGATACCAGCAATTGCTTTCTGCCACAGCAAAATGCCATCAGGAGCGTTTGCATTATTGAATCCAGACTCATAAAGTCCCAACCATACGTCTGGGTTGTAGACTGCGTTGTCAGGATCAAATGTTTGGCCAGTAACATAAATACGGTCGTTTTCTTCAGACTCATCGATGACCATTCTGAGGAATTCGGCACGCTTCTGGTTGGGGTTGATAGGAATCAAAGTCCTTTCCCAAATCAGTTGTCCAAGGTCATCAAACTTGGCAAGGAAACCCATTCTGTCAGCATCAGTTTCTTCGATGCTTCCGCAGATGTAGGTGTAGCGAGTCGATGTTGACTTAATATCGTTTACAGTGACTACGCCAGTTGCTTCGACATATTCTGCCAACCAATAACGAGTCTTCTTATATTGTTGTGGATGAGAGACGCGAATTTGAGGCACGTCATCAGGATCATACTCATTACCAGAATTAACAATCTTGACTTTGTTAACCTGACCAGTATTTTCAAGTACAATCTCCAACAGACCATCTTTACCCGAAGAAGTGATCAACTCGAAGGTAGGAGGAATGTCCTCATTGTAACCAATACCATCTTGAGTTACATTGACTCGCTCAACACCAGAGACAACTTTAACCTTAAAGTTTTTGTTAGTGTTATCTACGACAGGAGTGGAGTTAACAATGATTTCGTCCTGTTGACGCAGATCATGCACTTGATCTGTGGTAATAACTCCGTAGGGACGGTCACCAATGATCTCTTTACTGTAGGAAGTAATGTTTTGACCTTTAACAGATTCGATTTGTGCAGATGCACCAAATCCACCAGTATCAGCATCATCAAAGAAAACAACGTCATTGACCTGATAGGACTTGCCTGGGTTTTCAATAACGAAACCATCAATCTGAGCGTCTTCAAACTGAGTAGTTGTCTCAACTTCGATGTCAACTCTAGACTCTTCAGAAACCTGAGGGAAGTAATCATAGATCTGCAGAGTTGCCTCTTCAGACATCTCAAGGATCTCTTGCTGCTCATTAGCATCAATAACACCATCATTATTGCTATCCTGAATCTCAAAGATAATAGGATAACCTTCAATCTCTGTAGTTAGGACATCAGACTCTTGGTTAGGTTGACGATCAATGTCAATATCAACATTGACATAGGGATCTCTGAATCTTACAACGTCTGCAGGAATATTTTCTTGGGTTGCACCCTGAGCAAAGTTCCAAGGATCAGGCAGTGAGTTAAACTGAGGTCCAATGATGTATGGGAATTCAGCAACACCTGATTCCGATGCATCAATAGTAATAAAGTATGCATAGGTGCCATCAGGATACTGAGGTGTCTTACAGAAACGACCGTTGTAGTTATCCAGATCACCAGATTGGAAGTCATATGTATAGTCATCTATGAATGTACCTGCAGGATAATCTGCAATTGTAGGACCATCAACACGAGCAGGGTTTGGATTAGTTGCAGCGTCAAATACAACGTTATCCTTCAACTTATAGGATGTACGAAGTCTTCTGATGCCACTATTTTGGTCAGTTGGGTCAATATAACCATAAGGACCATAAATGGGGTTACCATCAAACGCCCAACCCAGAATAGGAGAGTGCTCGAAGTTAGATGCAACTTCTTGGAATTGCTGTGTGACAGGATTGAGGAATACATTATCACCAACCACATAACGAAGCTCTTTAGGATCGCTAAGGTGAGCATACTCACCACCAAACTGGTTATTCAGACCAGTGAAGACATATCCTCTAGCAAAGTCAAACTTAGACTGAAGATCATATTGAAGATTCTTATTCCACTCAAATACTTGTGGGGTGAATGTTGCAAATTCACCGACAGACTGCAATCTAACTGTGGTCTGACCCTGTGTATAACCAATACCTCTGTTAGTGATAGTTACAGACAGCACGCGACCTTTATCTTCACCAATAGTGCCAATAGTTGCTTTACCAATAGCACCAAAACCATCACCGTTGATGATTACTTCAGGTGCAGTAGTATATCCACTACCAGAG
>BCSF01000142.1_pt1 | contig 32245 bp, 24 predicted proteins | sample 1016431 | NCBI WGS metagenome assembly BCSF01 (sample SAMD00045685;SAMD00045686;SAMD00045687;SAMD00045688;SAMD00045689;SAMD00045690;SAMD00045691;SAMD00045692;SAMD00045684;SAMD00045690;SAMD00045691;SAMD00045692;SAMD00045684;SAMD00045685;SAMD00045686;SAMD00045687;SAMD00045688;SAMD00045689, study... | reverse complement strand
GTTATACTTATATAATCATATTTGAACTCAGGAGGTGGTTCGATTAATGGATACCTCAATAATTCTGTAGTTCTACCTCTTGGATTTCTTCTGCTGTCTTCATTGAATGCATCGCTTACATCATCGAAAGATGTGACTTGAACATCATTGGCACCCCCTCCTCCTCCAGGTCCTGGTCCTGTACGCGTAGGTACAACAGGATCTCTTTCTATAAGATTTTCGCCAGAAGTATTTTGATCTGGTATGGTGCCATCGGAGTTCACCATAATATCAGATGCGGGATCCACTGATCCAGGTACTCTGTTGTCAAAGTGGCCTTGTTTTATAAGTTCTCTTTCGGTGACTGGAATACCAGCGTTCACGTAATTACTTTCTGTTCTGAGAATTGTTCCTCTGATATTATTAAACGCAGTCGTACCTTTCGTGCAAACTTGTTGATTAAATTCTTGTTGAGTTAATTCTTTTCCACCAATTGCTCTTTGTTGGTCGTTATAAATGTTTCTAAAATTTGTTCCATTACCCTCATAGGACCATTTTGTTTCTCCATTTGCAGGAATTGATCTTGCGAGAAGAACTGCAGGTAATCTTTTTGGTTGATATAAACTGATCTCTCCAGTACGCACGTTGGTATAAGAATCTACCTTAAGTCCGTTCCAAATTGCAGATGACTTAACAACGTCCGACATTATACTAGGATACTTTTAGTTATTTATCGTGAAACTTTGATATGGAATGGCTCTAAGTGTCTTCAGTTCCATGGGATATACTTTGTATAGATTGCTCTGTAGTTCTTCCCAGGTGTAATTTCTGAAATCACCCCAGTGATAATTAAGTCCTCTGAATCCCCATCTGAATAAACCAGTGACTGCAACTAAAGGGAACCTATCATACTCAACTCTGGGTGTCTTTGCTGTATAGATGAAAGTAAAATACTTTCCAACATCAGGAACTACCTCAACCTCTGTCTGAAGTTTTTCAATGATCTCCAACATCATATCATCTTCGACTCTCATAGCCTTGATACGATTGACTTCCTCTTCAGAAAATCTGTTGATCTTACTATTCAGATACTCCTGTTGTTCTTCATCCATCAGCAGCTTTTAACTGTCTTTGTTTTGCGGGTGGAAGTTGTCTTTGTTGAGCAGGATTGAGTCTCTTCTGTTGAGTTGGTCCTTCGTCTCTGACATTGACCTTCTGAACACCCATGTTATCTCTGGAGAGATTAGACTTTGCAGGTTTGATTGCAGGTCTCTGTCTACTACCAGCCATTGCTGTTGATGCTGGTCTTGCAGAGATTTGTTTATGTTGTGGTGGTTGTTTAGCAGCAGCTGTTCTTCTTGCTACCATTGAATCCTTACCTGCAGGAAGTGCAGGACGTTCTTTACCTTGTGGTGGTGCAGGACGTTCTTTACTTTGAGGTGATGTGCTCTGAGGTTTTGAACTTCTATATGGTTGTGGTTTTCTGTCAGGTTGTTTACCTGGACCATCAGGTCTTGGTTTACCTTGTCTATTCTTCAGTCTATCTTTTACTGCACTTCCAACACGTTTAGCAGCATCTTTGGCAAGTCCACCAAGACCAGTCGATGGTCTCTTCTTAAAACTTTGATCGTATTTTAGTCTAAGTGCGTCAGAGGAACCTTTAAAGGAACCTGATCCACTGATAGCAGACGAGGCAGATGATGATGCGTCTTCGTTGAATTGATTAAATGTCTTCATTGCTGTCCTGGATGTTGACTCTTTCTCTTACATATCTTGAGTAACCGAAGGTCACTACAAGTCTCATAAAATCAGACGCTTCACCATACTGTAAGTCCATACTATTTATTTGTTTTGGGTATGCACCAATCAATGTATACTGAAGTGCTCTCTTGTCTCGACGAGATTTACTGATCCTTGAATTATCAGTCGCATCTTTTTCAAACTTTGTCAAGAATAGATTACACTTGTAGTCATTAAAATAATTCATTCTGTAGATAGCATAGTCACCATAGTATGCTTCTCTTGCAACAGTTGGACCAACACCACTCATATAATCGACCCATGCTTCAAAGAATGCAACGGTCTCATAGTTACTATCAACAATGAAGGTCATTGAGATTTCATTCTCATATGCTCTTCTATAAGGTATCTCTTCTACAATACCCTGATGGTCAGAACTGACAGAATGTGTCAGGAATGAGGTCCCTGGTGTGGTTGTTTGAATACATCTCAGTTCAATATCTTCACCTACAATATTGTATGGTAATCCACGATTCTCCATGAATGTGGATACCTTAGAGGGAGGTGTAAATTTTACGATGTAATTATTAGGAGTAGCAACATTTAAGATCCTACTCTTAATCTGAGATGTTTTTATAGGCTTTGGAGTTGGTGCTCCACCTGGTGCAGGCATCTAAATACAGTTACTATATCAATACTATGTATAACTGATGCCTAGGGGTTCGAAGTACCATCAAGGTAGATTTCATCCTCAGCATCCTGAAAAATATATGGGGGATGCGAGGAATATAGTCTACCGTAGTAGTTGGGAACTACACTTTTTAAAGTGGTGTGACAGGAACGATGCTGTTCTTAAGTATGCATCGGAAGAATTTTCAATACCTTATGTCAGTCCAGTTGACAATCGTGTCCATAGATATTATCCTGATGGGATTGTACAGATAAGACACCAGGATGGTAGGGTGTGTCGATACATCATTGAAATCAAACCAGCAAAACAATGTATCGAACCAAAGAAGAAGAGTAGAGTTACTAAAGCCTATATCAATGAGTGTACAACCTACGCAATAAATCAAGCCAAGTGGAGTGCCGCGGCAGAGTTCGCCAAAGACAATGGTGTCCAGTTTAAAGTATTGACCGAACATGACCTCGGTATTCCTCAACCAAAGAAACGTAAAAAACGTAACTAAATATTTTTACTGAAATCATTATCAGATATCATGCCTTTACCAAAGATTGTTACTCCAACTTATGAGCTTGAGTTGCCTTCTACCAAACAGAAAATCAAATTTAGACCTTTCCTTGTAAAGGAAGAAAAACTTCTTGTCCTTGCACTTGAGAGTGAGGATACTCAACAGATTACAACTGCAATTAAAACTGTAATCAAGAACTGTATCTCTACCAGAGGTATTAAGGTTGAGGAACTTCCTACATTTGATATTGAGTATCTCTTCTTAAACATTAGAGGTAAGTCTGTTGGTGAAGAAGTTGAAGTAGGTATTATTGCACCTGATGATGGTGAGACATCGATCAATGTGAAGATTGACCTTGAGGATATCAAGGTGGTGGAGAATGAGAACCATTCAAAACAAATCAAACTTGATGACACTTTGATGATGGAGATGAAGTATCCATCATTGGATCAATTCATCAAGAACAACTTTGACTTTGATGATAACTCTGTTGATAAATCATTTGAATTGATTGCAACTTGTATTGACAAGATTTATAGTGAAGAAGAGGTATGGTCAACTGCTGACGTTACCAATAAAGAAGTGATCGAATTCCTTGAACAGATGAGTTCCACTCAGTTCAAAGAGATTGAGAAGTTCTTTGAGACAATGCCTAAGTTATCTCATACTATTGAGGTAAAAAATCCTGTTACTAAAGTAAAGAGTACTGTTGTACTGGAAGGGTTATCAAGTTTTTTCGGATAGGCCTTGTCCACATGGATCTGGAGAACTACTTCAGATTAACTTTTGCCTTGATGCAGTACCATAAATATTCATTAACAGAGCTTGAAAACATGATGCCTTGGGAACGAGACATCTACGTTGCATTACTCCAAGAACATCTTGAGGAAGAAGAGCAAAAGATGAAGGCAAGGAATGGCTAGAGACCCAGCTAGACTAAGAAAGGCTTACGAAGTGAAACTCGGCAAGAAACTTGCCGATAAACTTTCTGATGCTCATATTGCTCAACTATCAAAATACTACAATTCACTTAACGAAAGAGAACAATCTAAACTTGATAGTGAACTCATTCAAGGAAGATCGAATGACTTCACTGATATTGCAAGAGGACTTGCAGGTGAATTTGATGAGAAAGGTAATATTGGAAATGTAACTACAAAGAATGTAAAGGCTGCAAAAAAGTCAAATAAAAAACAACAACAAATTCCAGATGGTCTTGATGACCTTCTGAAAGAAATCAGAGATGATGTAGATACTCTCAAAAAAGAAAAGGGTGGTGACAAAAAAGGTAAGACTACTGCAATAGTAAAGAGTGTTACTCAAAAGAAAACTACACCACCCAAGAGTGAAGATGTAGACCCAAGAATTCTAAGTCTCCTTGGATTAGAAGATGTCAGTGACTTAGATTACGATACATATAAAACTCTCTTAAAGGAGAGAATGATGGCTGCCAGAATGTCTGGTAGTAAAATTCCTACTGAGGAAAGTGAATTAATTGATGATGAATATAAAAAGGTAAAGTCTAAGTCTGGTAGATTTAAACCAAAGTCTAGGAAAAAGACTGTAAGGACTTCGAACTTTGTTAATAGAAAAAGTAAATCAAAACCCACTGGACCAACCAAAGTTCAGACAGATAAGTTACTTCCATCATCCACGTCGTCAGCTTCAAATGTACCTGAGAGTGTAAAGGCAGACCTCCAAGAGGATGTACAAGAGAAACTTGTCCCTATCTCAAAGTCTCTCACTAATATTGATAAGAACTTACAGAAACTTTTAAAGATCAATCAGGATAAGTTAGAACTTGAAAAGGAGACTGCAAGAAAACTTGCAGCAAAGGAGGAGACTGAAGGGTTCAGAGAGAAGGAAGCAAAACTTGAGGCAAGAGATAAAAAGAAAGGTGAGAAGATTGAAAAGGCATTAAAACCAGTGAAGGGTATCTTCGACATGATCGGAGATTTCTTTAAGAATATTTTACTTGGTGGTGCAATTAATCTGATTTTGGATATTGTTCAGAATCCTGGTAAGTATTTGAAACCTATCATTGATTTTGGAAATAGTATAGTTGATTTCTTGAACAACATTATTAACTTCATCAATAATACTGTATTATATCCTATCAACGTCTATATTAATACGTTGAACTCAGCGTTTAATGAATTAGAATTTGCATTAAAACAAATTCAAAAAATAGTACCTATTATACAGGTCCCTAAGTTCCCTGACATCCCTAATATTGCGATTCCAAATATACCACAGATACCTTATCCTCAATGGATGCAACAACAAGAGGGTGGTGGTCAAGTAGTAGACATCAAGAACCTTTCACTCTTTGATGGTGGTGCCATCGACAAGATGACAGGTATGACAATCAAAGGTATGGGTAAAGACACCCAGCTGATTGCTGCACAACCTGGTGAAATTATGATGAGTAAGAAAGCAGTCGATATGTACGGTGCCGACAATCTTCTTGCTGCCAATGCAATGGCAGGTGGTAGTAACAAACCTAAGTTTGGTAAGATCCAAGGTTTCCAAGGTGGTGGTCAAGTAGGTAAAGTTATTATTGGTGCAGGTCATGCTCCAACACCATCAAATGCTGCACGAGGTATTGGATTAGGGTCAGACAACAGGTCAGTCCAAGGTACTGCTGATGATGGTTCTTCTGGTGGTAATACAAATCCCACAGGTGTCAAGGAGTGGGAGGCAACGAGACACGTCGTATCGACACTTAAGACTCTAGTACAACAGAGAGGACTAAGTGACAAGATTGGATTTAGAGACATCTATTCTTGGAGTGGATTGAGTCAAGTACCTCAAGAGGTTGAGAGTGTGAGAGGACAACAATATGTTGACCTTCACTTTGATGCAAGAGGATTTGGTAAAGCAGGTGTATTACCTAGTGCCAATGAGTCAGCTACTGACCGTTCACTGATGAATGAGTTTGGTAGATATAGTTCATCCTTTGACCCAAGTAGTAAGGGTGTTACAAGGGGTGGTGGTACATTATTGGAACTGGCTCGTATTGATGACCCAGCCATTCGTGGATTGCTGGAAGAGGTCAAGAGAGGAACACAGGGTCCTCATTCTTTGCGGATGGCAGAGAAGATCTTGAGAGGTATCTTACCTAGTGTTGGTGCATCACCAGTACAAGCAGATGATTTATCAGGTGCACCTCCTGCACCTGTTCTTCCTCCACCACCAGGTGCACAAGTGTCCAGACCACAATTGAATATGAATATTCATCCATATCAACCACAAGGTGGTGGAACAGCAGTTTTACCTGTTCCTATGGGTGGTCAGACAACTAACAGTGCAGCAAGTGCAGCACAAAAACAAGTACCAGGATTCTCTGCTGAGGATTTAAATAATTTTGACCTTATTGTTGTCAAATCAATCTATAATATAGTGGGATAAGACATGGCATTACCCTTACTAGCAGGAGCAAAAGGTTTATTAGCTGGTGCTGCCAAAGGCGGTGCCAAGAAGGCTGTCATGGGTGGTGCCAAGAAGTTTGTCAAAGGTAAGGCAAAGGATAAGGCAAAACAGACCGTAACAAAGAAGACTCAAGATGTTGGTAGAAAAGTATCTGAAAAGGTATCGAGTCCAAAGGCCAAGAAGATAAAGGCAATCAAGTTACCAAAGTCTGTCTATAAATCAAATCAATCTGATCGATCAACACAAACATCTGGTAAGGCATCGTTTGAGTCTATCAGTAAACAACTTGACAACATTAATAATACAACCTCAACACTTGTTAAGGCTAGTGAAGCTGAAAGTAAAGCAAAGAAAGAAGCCGCTAGGAATTTAAAAGATAAACAAAGAATTGAGAAGGCTAGAAAAAAGGAAGAGGAGTTAGAGAAGAAAAAAGGTGGGGGTGGTATCTTATCAGTCGGTAAGACGATTGGTAAGAACTTTGGTATCTTTGATTTTTTAAGTAACGTAGCAATGGGAGGTTTGGTAGCATTCCTCCTTAATAACTACGAAACTATTGAGAATTTATTTACAACCCTAAGTCAGAATTTCCAAGATCCCTTTAAGATGTTAAAGGGTGTTATCACAGGAATTTCTTCAGTATTTGCTGGTCCTATCAAAGGTATATTCAAAACCACTTGGAAGGGTTTGAGTAAGGGTGGTCAAGTTCTGACCAAGAAGATGGGTCAAGTCCTTCCTCTTGCAAAGAAAACTTTTGGTTCTGTTGGTCAGGGAATTGTTAATTTTGCAAAGAAGATAACAGGTCAGATAACTGGTCAAGGTACGAAGGGTATCACCAAACAAGTTGCAAAGAATGCTGGAACTGTAGCATCTCAGACATCAAAGTCATTAGCAAAAACCGCACCAAAGACAGCAGCACAACAAGCCACTAAGGGTACTGCCAAAAATGTAATGGGCAAAGGTGCAACAAGACTTCTTAAGATTGGTAATATTTTTAAGAGAGTTCCTGTTGTTGGTGGACTCATCAGTATCTTTATTGATATGTTACTGGGTGAACCACTTGACAGAGCTGTAGTTGGAGCGATCGGTGGTGGTATTGGTGCCTGGATTGGTGGTGGTATTGGTTCTGTTGTATTTCCTTTTGCAGGTACAGCTGCTGGTGCTATTCTTGGTGGTATGATTGGTGACTGGGCTGGTAAAGCCTTATATGAATTGATTAAAGAGAAGATGGGTCTTGTTCCACCTGTTGACCCTAAAGATAAGGAGGGACCTGGTGGAACAGCTGGAACAGGATTGTCTGAAGAGGAATTTAACAGAAGAAAAAATCCAAAACCTGGTCAAACTGCAACGATCAATGGAAAACAAATGGTATGGAATGGTTTCCAATATGTAGAACCATCTCAGTACACACCTTCAACTAGTAGAACTACGGGGGCTTCTGGTGGTGGAAGAAGTGGAGCATCACCTACTGGTTACTCATCAAATCTAGGTCCTTCACCTAGTGCACAAAGATTATACAATACTTTAGGTATTACTGCATCACAGTGGAAGACATATAAAGATACTCTGGCATCTATCGAAACATCTGGATATAGTCTCAGAGATTCTTATGGTGCGATTGGTGGTAGTGGTAATCTATATGATGGTCGTTATCAAATGGGTAATGCTGCTAAAATTGATGCGGCAAATATATTAGGTATACCAGTTCCATCAAGAGCAGAATTTAGAAACAACCCTCAACTCCAAGAGGATATGATTCTTGCTCATGCAGTACAAAATCATAGATTACTGTCAGGAAGAAGAGGATCTCAACGATACAGAGATGCTAGTGGTATTGAAAGACTTTCATATCTGGGATTTGCTCATAACCAAGGATGGGTTCATGCAGCGAATTGGTTAGACTCTAACATGACCAAGGATCCTACCCGTGATGGATTTGGAACTTCTGGAACTAAATTCACCAAGGCATTGAGGAGAGCCTTTGGTCAACCTGCACAAACATCTCAATCACAACAAACCACACAACCTGCACAACTTGCATTAGATGTTCAGGCACAGGGAGGAACAGGTGTCATCAAAGACATGGGAGCCACAACTGGGGGAAGGAAGGGAGACATGGTAAGTGGTTTCCCAGTCACATCTGGTTATGGACCGAGATGGGGTACACAACACAAAGGTATTGACATCGGAACACCAGAAGGAACATATGTTGCATTGGATGTTGATGTTGAAATTGTCTATTCTGGATTACACGGATCAAGAGTAGGAAAGGGTTATGGTAATGTCGTTGATGCCTGGGCACCATCTCTTGGATTGCAGTTTAGACTGGCACACTTAAATAAAAGACTTTGTAGTGCAGGACAAAAGATACCTGCTGGTGTTCCTCTTGGTCAAACTGGTGGAGCAAAAGGTGATGTAGGTAGAGGTAGTTCAACTGGACCACACCTTCACTTTGAGGTTGATAGAAAAAAGGGTGGTACTGAATATGGTGGTAGTGGAAATCCTTCAGCATATGTTGGTCACTTGATTTTGAGTGCTAAAGGACCAGAAGGAGCAGCACCTAACATAAATGCACAGTTGTCACCTAATCAACCTGGTGCTCGTCCAGACGTGAACATTAATAGACGTGGATCTTACGATCAAATGTATGGTCAAGGTAGTATCACACCAATTCCTATTCCTGGTCAACAACCATCAGGAGGAGGTGGACAGAGTGGTGTACCTATGATGAGTGTGTCTACTTCAGCCGTAGTAAATAGTTATTACAAGTCTCAACTTATGGGATTCTTATATAAACAGGGATAATGCCATCACAAAACGCACCAGCATCTCCTGGTAATATTCAAAAATTTAAGATTAGTTCTAATCAATCCGATAAAGCGATTGACTTATCTGGTGGTGTGGTTGAGTTTAGATACTATGAGAGTGTGTTATCTAATAATGTTACCGCAACTGCAGTGGTAGTTGATAGTGGATATGAGAGTGATGGCGGTAGTATCAAGGCGTCTAAGGGTGTTCTCGATGCTCTACCTATCAGAGGTGGTGAAAGAACTGATATTGTAATCGAAGACAATAAAGAAAATAAACTCTCCTTTCAATCTTTACAGGGTCTCTATGTCAATAGAGTGAGAGATGCTGACCCTGGTACATCCAAGGATGTATTCTTTGTTGACTTTGCATCTAAAGAATTCTTTGCGAATGAACAACAGAGAGTGATGAAAAGATATGAGGGTAAGATCTCTGAACATGTGAATGAGATCCTAGGTACTCTTGGTGATAATGTTAAGATTGAACAGGTAGATAACACATCATTGAATTATAATTTCATTGGTAGTGACAGGAAACCATTCTATACATGTACGTGGTTGGCATCAAAGGCTGTACCTGATAAAGATGTAGGATCAAGAGCAGGTTTTCTATTCTATCAAACCAGAGATGGATTGAACTTTAGATCTATCGATAAGATATTCGAACAAGAACCAGTCAAGAAATATATTTTCAACAATACTGGTGAGACAAGTCAAGGTAATGATGCAAACGTGTTAGACTATTCCATTGATAGTGACATTGACCTTAAACAGAACCTGACACTTGGTACGTATAATAGTAGAGCAATCTACTTTAATCCATTTGCTATGGATTATTATGTAAAAGAATTCAAGTACAAACCTGACAATGTGGGTAAGGCAGGTAAGTATTTTGCTGGTGATTTAGTCGCAAAAGAATTTACAGAAACACCTACACGTTTGATGAGTCATGTATTTGATGTGGGTGCAATGCCTAACGGTACTGGTAATGATCAGTTAGAACAATGGAAACAGAATCCATCCTCACCTAACTATGATGCTGAGAACACCATGGCTCAGTCGGTGATGAGATACAATCAGATGTTCACAGTCAAGATCAACGTGACTCTTGAAGCAGACTTAAGTATCAAGGCTGGTGATGTAGTGCAGTGTGAATTCCCTGAGGTAAGTGGAGAACAAGCAAAGGATGCAAATCCTCAGACAGGAGGTATATATATGGTAGCAAGTGTGTGTCATAGAATTACACCACGAGAATCTTTTACAAAATTAGCTTTGGTTAGAGATTCATTTGGTAAGAAAACAGGATTTAAATGATAGAACAAGGACTCTTTAAAAGATACTTCGTAGGTAGAGACGGATTCATCTGGTGGATCGGTCAGGTTGCCCCTGAGTCCTCATGGAAAGATAATAAACCTGGTGTTCCTGTCGGTTCTAATGAAGAGATAAAGGGTTTTGGTGAGAGATACCGTGTTCGCATTATGGGTTACCATACTGCAAACATCGATGAGATTCCTGACAACGAATTGCCCTGGGCGTATGTCATGTATCCAGTCACGGCTGGTGGTGGTGGACGTTCAGGTTCTCAGTCTGCAAACATCTCCCAAGGTGATTTTGTCTTTGGCTTCTTCATGGATGGTGAAGATGGTCAGATGCCTGTCATCATGGGTATCCTTGGTAACAATGAGTATGCTGCTGTCAGTAAGAACATAACTCAAGCAAGGTTTGTTCCATTCAGTGGTTATACTGAGAATGATAATGTCTCAACTACAGCACTGAAGACAGAACAAGGTGGTCAGGTTGTAGAACAAACTGGTGCACAAACTACTGAAGGTAAGACAGAAGCACAAGGACAATTAACAGGACCTAAAAATAATGGAAAGGTTATTGAAGCAGCAACTGCATCAACAGCAATTAAGGATGCTGCATCTGCAGTAGCAGCAGAGGAACAAAGTCAACCTCTTGCAGAACCAGAAGATTGTGAACCTATCCCTACAGGTAGAATTCAAAAACAGATTCAGAATATTATTGTAGAAATTCAGAAACTTCAAAAGTCACAATACAAATATTCACTTGCTGTTAAGAACAGTATTGGTGATTTTCAAGAGGAGATTAACAAAAAGATTGAGAAGGCTCAGAAGTTTATTGCTGAGGGTATGAAGTGGATATTTACTCAGGTTCAAAAGTTTGTTATCAATGAAGTCAATAAAGGAATGAAGAAGACTTACTTCTTATTGTTCCCTAATGAGAGACCAGAACTAAAGAAGGCTGTAGATACTGTCAATGATTTGATTGCATGTCTGTTTAGAAAATTGATTGGTGGTCTTCTTGAACAGATGGGTAGTTTTATTAAGGATGCTGCCAAGAAAGTAATCAATGCAGCAGAGTGTGTTGCGGAGAATATGATTTCCAACACTCTTGGTAAAATTATTAAACAAGTTCAGGACACACTCAATCAAGCCTTAGGTTCTATCACTTCATTGGTTGGACAAGCACAATCAATTGTTGATGATATTATAGGTACTATTGTAGATGTTCTTTCATTCTTGAGTTGTGAAGAGGAACCTAAGTGTTCTGAAGTCAATGAGTGGAACATTCTGAGTGGTTCTGGCAAGTTAGCTAAGGGTGACTTAGAAAGTATCATTGGTAAGTCAAAGAATTTTGCGAAGGGATTTGAGACCGCATTACAAAATGCTCAAACTGGAGCAGAAGGATTATTAAACACTGACTTCAGTGACGCATTTAATGTAGATGGTTGTGATATTGGACCACTATTATGTGGACCACCAATTGCTGAGTTCTTTGGTTCAGGATCAAATGCTGCAGGTAACTTAATTATTGGCACGGCAGGTGAAGTTCTTGGTATTGATATGAAGAGCTTTGGATTTGGTTACGACTCACAAAGAAGTTTTGCAAAGGTCAAGGACCAGTGTGGTAAAGGTAAAGGTGCAGTCATTAGACCAATTGTTGAGGACTACACTGATGATGATGGTAACATTCAGAGTGGTATTGTAGATATTGAAGTTGTTTACCCTGGCACTGGATACTTATCTGCTCCTGATGGAAGTAAAGGTGGTAACGAATACACATGGGCTGATCCAGATGACTCTATAGTCAAGAAACCAAACGGTGATTATGATGTACCTAAACCACCAGGTAATATTATTGTTGTTGGACCAGGAGATGAAGTTACGATTCCCCCTGGCACTGTCGTAGTTACTGAACCAATTGAAGGTGATCAAGGTGGTGGTGAAGAGATCATTGGTGGTAATCCTGTGACAATTGAACGTCCAGGTAAGTTTACTTCTCCACTTCCAGATTTTAATAGAGTCTCTGGTGACTATCCATCAGAATCTAATGGTTCTTATCCTGTTATTCTTTATCTTTGTGAGATTGCTATTGACAATAGTGGTATCAACTATTCATTTGAAGATAAGGTTGTGATTGAACCTGACATTGGTGCAAAGGCAGAAGCGAAGTTTGATCAACAGGGTAGAGTTATTTCTGTTAAAGTTACTGAACAAGGTGAAGGATTCACAGAGTTCCCAAGACTTTACATTAGGTCAGAGACAGGTTATAATGCTCAATTAAGACCAAAACTTTGTATAGATAGAGTTGGTTCTGATGATCTCAAACAACCAACAACTCAAGACAAGGTTGTTAAAGTCATTGACTGTGTAGGTAAGTTCTGATGGCAGAGTTAAAAAATTATCATACTATTAGGTATGGTACTGCAGAGGGTGAACTGCAGTTTGGACATATCACTCAAGATAATGTCCTCTCTGCTGTTATGTTGAGAAATGGTGGCTCTTTAAACCATTATATTACTCTTGATTCTACGGGTGAGAAACATAGAAAACATGGCACCATCTGTCGTTCACCTGGTAGTTTTCAGGTAAGGGCAGGAGACAATGTAGACGATGACCATCCTGGAGTATACATTGAGGCAGTTAGTGGTGACCTAGTACTCAGAGCACCAAGTGGTAGAGTCAGAATTGAAGGTGTCAACATCGACCTTGTAGCATCAGGTGCAGATGGTCAAAATGGTGTAGTAAATATTAATGGTAACGAAAAAGTTATCATTAAGTCACAGACTATTGATATATCATCAAAAGTATCTACCAAAGTATTCTCTGAGAAAACAGTAGAGACTATCGGACGAGGTATTCTTAACATCTATGGTGGTCTTGTTGATGTTGCAGATGGAGCGACAAGTGTGAAGGGTTCTAAAGGGGGTTCACTAAATGAGGAGCAAAATAAGGCATGAAAGTACCTGATTTATACGTAGGTAAAAGACTGTTTATAGGTGAAGGAAAACCTGAAGCATTAGGAAGAGGTCCTGTAGAGATTCGTGGTTCTTCCTACACAGAAGGTCCAACAATCACAGGAACAGCAACATTCCCTAATGTCTGGGCGTCTAGTATGATTGGTCCCTTGACCAATCCAGAGTCACCAACTCCAGTCATTCCTGGTTCTCTTTGTATGGGAATCAGTAATCCATATTCCCTTGCTGTTGTAGGACCAGCAGCATTTATGGGAAATGTTGACACAAACATGAGTGTCAATGTAGGATTACATGTGATTGCTCAAGGAGAAGTAGTTTCTCGTTGTGGTCTTCATATCCTATCAAGGAAGAAAAACTTTGATATCCCTCATCCCTCCAAAAAAGGGTGGAGACTCAGACACACATGTCCAGAGGCACCTACCAATGATGTTTACGTCAGAGGCACTCTGAGAAATAAAAATACAATTGACCTTCCTTCTTATTGGAAAGATTTTGTACACCAAGACTCAATTACTGTAAGTTTAACTCCAGTAGGAGCCCATCAAGATATCATTGTTAAAAGAATAGATGAAGATAAAGTATATCTCCAGTCACAGGGTGGTATGCCAATACACTGTTTTTATCACATCTACGCAGAAAGAAAGGATGGAGAAAGTCTAATTCCAGAATACAAAGGAAAGACACCCGCAGATTATCCAGGAGATAATCAACAATATTCTATTTCAGGATTCCACTACGATATTAAGGAGTAATATGACATTTTCAGGATTTCAACCAAGAAATTTTGGTAAACAAGATTGTTCTGATCAGCAAATAACTGGTCAAGCATCAACAATCTATTCTTACATTGCAAAACCAGATAATGATGATTCTGAGGATGTAAAACTCGAATTAGAGATTAAACCTTGTACTCCTTATTATCATTCTACGGCTCAAATTGACTCCCTTCAAGTCAATACCAGTATCATTGGTGATGGTCTTATTAATATAACTGGAGCTATTACTGGAGGAGCTATTACTGGAGCTTCTGTTCAAGATACTGGAGGTAACATTCTTTCAGTAAAAAAGGATTTTGATATTCCACACCCAACTAAAGAAGGTCATAGACTGAGACATGTATGCCTTGAAGGACCAGAGGCAGGTGTTTACATTAGAGGTAAATTGAAGGGAACCACAATTACTGTTCCTGAATATTGGAAAGGTCTTGTGGATGAAGAAACAATTAGTGTTTCTCTGACTCCCATTGGTTCATATCAAGAACTTTATGTGAAGTCAATCGAGTGGGGGAGAAGAATTGAAATTAGAAATGCTTCGGGTGGTCCTATCGAATGTTTTTATTTGATTCAAGGAGAGAGAAAGGACGGTGAAAAATTGATTGCAGAGTATAAAGGTACAAGTATTGAGGATTATCCTGGAAATAACGAAGAATATTCGCACAATCGGTAAACTGGCACAGGACCCTTGACACTGGGTCCCGACTGACCTATACTACTAAGGTAATCGACAAACAACTATGTCTGACTTCCTCCAGAACGAAGATGATGAATTTCTGACTCGGGTCGTGGTTGACACACACCTCAGTAAGTTCTATCTTTACTCTAGTGTTGGCAACAAACGAACCGTTGACTGTGACGACGACGATCAGTTCACCCGTGTTCTTGACCTGATTGAAAAGGTGGTTGACGAGGACATCGTTGCTTATGCTGAAGCTCCAGTCAAAATCGGCCTTTGATTTGCAAAAGGCCGAGAAAAAAATCCCAGTAAATTTTAGGGCCTATTACTTTTTTATATGAGACCAGAAACCCGACAATCCATGGAAATGTTATTTTCCGCAAAATGGAATTTACCAGAAGCAGCAGATAATTGTGGTCTGACGTACAAAGAGATGAAAATCACCTTTAATGAGTATTGTCGTCTCAATCCACCAACCTACGATAAACTGGGTAATCCTATTACCTGATTTTTTGGGCAGTCAACGCTGCAGGGGTGTAATGTTGACGTAAGTCCCAAAATATGGTATAATTCTATATACAATACCCCCTGTAGTAGAATTATGCTTAACGCTTACAATAGAACTCCATTAGAGGAGTTGTTGGTAGAGAATAAAAACTTACAATCAAACAAACTCAGAAGACGATTACTTGGAGAAGGCGTCAAAGACCACAAGTGTGAAGTTTGTTCTCTATCAACTTGGAATGGAAGACCAATACCATTAGAATTAGACCATATCAGTGGTGATAAGACTGACAACAGATTAGAAAATCTTCGTATTGTATGTCCTAACTGTCATGCACAGACAGAACATTATAGAGGACGTAATATGAAGAAATATCGAGCCCGTGTAGTCCAGCGGCAGAGACAAGCGACTTAAAATCGCTCCAGGGTCGGTTCGAATCCGACCACGGGTATACTGAATTGAGTGTTTTATTATTCGTTGTTAGAATACTACCTAATACGAAACATACATGCCACTTACACCAACCAAATACGACAAAATATATGTCAAATCCAGAAATCCTTACAAGACTCCTGAACCTGAGATATATAATGATGAGAAGGAAATACAACTTAGATTGTATTTTCGGTGTGAAAGTAGTCACTACACAAAACACATGAAAGTCAATTTCTGGTATTCCAACGATATGGAAGAATGGAGATGGACACTCACTTCTGACGAAAATCTCAAGATTATGGAGAGTGGAAATCGAGAAGAACTTCGTGATGCGATGAATGATGTTGCTAACACAGTAGAGTATCTACTTGACAATGATATGATCTAGTGTTATAATATTAGAGCCGTGTGAAGGAAGCACTCTGTTGCTAATCAACCACCCTCTGGGTGGTTTTTTTATGTAATAAATATCTAATAATAGATATCGTGTGCAAGACAGATGCCATTATCTCGCTTAGATAATTTTCTGAAGAACGTTAAGGGAAATATTCTGTATGTTGATCCAAATAATTTGGATGCGACTGATGGAGTAGAGAACCAAGGTAATTCTCTTGCACGTCCATTCAAAACCATTCAAAGAGCTCTGGTAGAGGCATCAAGGTTCTCCTATCAGAAAGGTAAAGATAATGATAGGTTTGAAAAGACTACAATTTATTTGTCACCAGGTGTCCACCACATTGATAATAGACCTGGTTGGATTCCGACTGGAGGAAATACATTTCTACAGAGGAATGGTGTAACTTCTTCTGATTTTACTGCTTTTAGTAACACATCAAACTTCGATATCTTTGATACTAATAATATTCTCTACAAATTGAATAGTATCCATGGCGGTGTTATCATGCCCCGTGGTGTATCTGTTGTTGGTCAGGATCTTAGAAAATGTGTGATTCGTCCGATCTATGTTCCAAATCCTGAAAATAATGCAATTGAACCTTCAGCAATCTTAAGAGTAACTGGTGGTTGTTATCTGAACAGTTGCACTATCAAAGATGCTGATCCACAAAAACCAGCATATAAAGATTATACAACAAACAAATTCAAACCAACATTTTCACACCACAAACTGACTGGTTTTGAATATGCTGACGGTAATAATAAAGTCAATATCAATGACGACTTTATTTCATATTCAACAGACCGTACTGATTTGGATATGTATTATGAGAAGATTGGTATTGCATATGGTCCAGCAAGTGGAAGAGAGATTGAACCTGATTATCCAAGTGCAAATGTAGATATTGAACCAAGAATTGATGAATATAGAATTGTTGGACCTGTTTCTGGTGAGGTAGGTATCAACAGTATCAAGGCGGGTGATGGTGTCACACCAACTTCTGTCATTGATGTTCAGTTGTCAAATGCAATCATTGGTCTTAACGTCGATACTAACGTCATCATCAATGATGTAACTGATAAGAGATACAACGGTACTTATCTGGTCACAGAAATCACCTCTACTGATGAAATTGGTGTCACAGGATTTAAGTATGAAGTTCCTGTAGCTCCAGGTGATGCACTTCCAAACCCGACTGGTACAAGTGTAGTTCTCTCTACTGATACTGTTACTTCTGCATCTCCATATATCTTCAATGTCTCATTGAGGTCTATTTTTGGTATGTGTGGTATGCATGCCGATGGTAGTAAGGCAACAGGTTTCAAATCCATGGTTGCCGCACAATATACTGGTGTAGGTCTTCAAGTCGATGACAACGCATTTGTCAAGTATAATCAAAATAGTGGTTCTTTTGATGATTCAACCACTATTCCTAATTTACACACTGACATTGATGCTGTATATAAACCAGAGTATTCAAACTACCACATTAAGGTATCCAATAATGGATTCATGCAATTGGTATCCATTTTCGCAATTGGATATTCAAATCAATTCTTAACTGAGTCTGGTGGTGATTTTTCTGTCACAAACTCAAACTCCAACTTTGGTCAGATTGCTCTGACTTCGAGAGGATATAAGAATAATGTATTCTCACAGGATGATGTTGGTTACATTACTCAAATTATCCCACCAAAGGCACTTAAGCCAGAAATTGCAACAGTAGAGTTCTCATCTATCGATGTAACAAAGACAACATCTGTTGGAGATACTTCAAGACTTTATCTTTATAACTTCACCAATCCTGATGAGGCACCTAATACCACCATTCAGGGTTATAGATTTGGTTCAAAGAAAACAGAAAATATTAATGTTGTCATTCCTGTAAGTGGTACACCTGAAGTATTCAGAGCAAGAGTTGTCATGGACAACACTGCATATGCTTCTAAGAAAGCAACAGGATCAAAACTTGCACGGGTTGGTAGAAATGTATCAACTGGCAATAGTATCACAAACTCTACATTTACCTTTACAGAAGACCACCAGTTCATTCAAGGTGAATCAATTAGAGTCATTTCAAATGATGGTAGACTCCCTGATGGTTTAGAGAGTAATAAAGTATACTTCTCTATTGTTGATGGTCTGGGTGGTAATCAATTACAACTTGCACAATCATTTAATGACTCACTGTCAGGAAACAAGATTTCTATCAATAATCTTGGTGATACCCTGATTGTAGAGAGTAGAGTTGGTGATAAAGATCCTGGTGATGTAGGTCACCCAGTTCAATATGATACGACAGAGGGTCAATGGTATGTTAATGTCTCATCTGCATCCACTGAAAATAATCTATATGCAAAAGTTATTGGTGGTGGATTAGGTGATGCAACCCCAAGGTCTTACATCACAAGACTGAAAGATACCAGACAATCTGCAGATAGAATTCATAAAGTAAGATTCGTCATTCCATCATCTACAGGTTCTGATTCAGCAAGACCACCTCTGGATGGTTATGTGATTCAACAGTCTGGTGATGTGACAAGTACATCAAACACAGAGATTGCACTTGAGTTCAACCCTGGTTCTGTTACGATGAGCAATGATGCTCAAATGAGAAACTTTAGTTTTATTGCTGATGTTAACTATAAATCAGGACTTGCATATTATACCACTGAGAGACCACATGGTCTTTCTATTGGTTCTACTGTTGAGATTAATAATGTTACAAGTACACTCTTCCCAACTGTAGGTGTTGGTAATTCTGGTTTCAACGGTACATACGAGGTCACTGGTATCAGTAGTGCAAGAACATTCTCGGTAAATCAGATTCGATCAAGTCCTGGTACCTTTACCAATAATACTTCACAGAGAACCACTGCACTTCCAACAGTCAAGAGAAAGAAATTCTCTAAGGACTTTTACGTTTATAATGTAGAAACTATTAATGACTATAAGAATGGAGAACAAGATGGTATCTATTACCTGAGTATTCTTAATTCTGATGTAAAACCATCTGTTGCACCGTTCAATATTGAAGAATATGCATTCTCACAACCTGTTGGAAATCTTTATCCACAGTTAGATAGAGACAATCCAAAATCAACTGCAACATCTGCAGCATGTTATGCCATTCCAAGTAATATTGGTGAGACGGTTATTAATAATCCTACCAATAGTATCACTGGAGAGACTTTGGAGGAACTCTTTACTGACAGTGGAGTTGGTGCTGGTATTACAGACATTGTATCAAATAACGTTGGTACTGCATATACAATCTTTACTGATACTGACCATGGTTGTAATAGAATCACCAGAGCAGTTATTGATAACCCAGGCACTGGATATGGTGATGGCTCATCAACCATTCAATACTATTATAATGCAACACTTGAAAACCTTGGTGCTGGTTCACTTGGTAGAAATGCAACAGCATTGGTTACTGTAGATGGTACATCAACAGGTGAGATTATTGATATTGCTATCATGGATGGTGGTACTGCATTTGTCGAGGGTGATACTTTTAGAGTTGTTGGTATTGCAACAACTACTGGTTTCAGTGCAGCAACAGGTTCTGTCAATAAGATCTACGACAATAGAAACGACACCATTAGAATTGTTGGTATCAATGATTATGACGGAAGAGCATACAATTCACTTTACAGAGTGACCTCAATTCCTGGTATTAAAGAGATTGAAGTAGAACCATTGGCACCTGTATCACCAGGCATCACAACACTTGGTCTTGGAAACAATGTATGTGCCCCAGCTGCATTCTCTGTCATCGGTCCTGCATATGATACGAGCAATTTTGTTTATAATAAGGATGTCGGACTTGCAACAGTTACTACAGACTATGCAAACAACTTTAGAGTTAATAATAGTGTAGTCATCAGTGGTGCTGCACAGACATTCTACAATGGTTCATTTGTTTGTGTTGATAAGATTGGTTTGACAACTGTTGTTCTTCAAGTTGGTGTCAATACCGTCACTCCTGCGACTGGTGGAACTATTAGACTTCACAGTGGTGGCATTAGAAATAACTTTGGTGATATGGTGGTTGGTAATGGTAGACTTCATGGTAGAGAGACACCAATTTATGCTGGTATCACAACTACTTTGTCTGCTGCTATTACAAGTAAAACTACCGATACAATTAACGTATCAAATATGACAGACTTTGGTTTCTTGATTGGTGATTATATTCAGATCAATGATGAAATCATGAGAATCAAGACCACTGTAAGTAGAACTTCTGGTGTAACACAATTGAAGGTATTCAGAGGTGTTTATGGTTCTATTGCAGATACCCATGTATCTGGTTCAGTAGTTCAAAGAATTCTATTCTATCCTATCGAATTTAGAAGAAACTCACTGATTAGAGCTTCTGCACATACATTTGAATATCTTGGTTATGGTCCAGGTAACTACTCAACCGCATTCCCCGATAAGCAAACAAAACAACTTACACTTGAACAACAAATTACTGCTCAAGCACAGTCTACTGGTGGTGGCGTTGTCAACTACACTGGTATGAATGACAGAGGTGACTTCTTTATTGGTAATAAGAGAATCGCATCTAATACTGGTAGAGAACAAGTTTATGATACACCAGTTCAGACGATATGTGGAGAAGACCCATACACTATTGGTTCTACAAACGATGTTTCTGATTTCAACTTTGTTGATAGTTCTGTGGTTAAGATTGAAAGAAATGTTGTTGTTGATGGTGGTGACAAGTCCAACATTCTCTCAGAATTCAATGGTCCTGTCCAATTCACCAAAAAGGTAGTCAGTACTTCTTCTGAGGGTATTGAAGCCAATAACATCTTCATTCAAGGTAATGCACAGGTGTCTAGAAAAATCACTGTCGGTATTGCCACTCCATCTGAGGCTGGTAACCCTGGTGACATTGTATACAATGCAAACCCAGCAAGTGGTGGAACAGTTGGTTGGGTCTATACAACTAACAATGAGTGGAAGACATTTGGTACTATCAGTAGTTGATTTAAATTGAAATTAGTTCTATAATTATTGTATGTGATATGTGAATATGAGTAATATTGAATACATTCCGTTATTTCCTAGCCTTGTGACTAGGATTGATACTAACCCTGAATTCTTGGAGTTCAGGGATAAGTTTATTGATTATGCGTACTATCAAAAATCAAAATCTTCTGGTATTACTAGGTCAAATAAAAATGGGTGGCACTCCGATATTGATATTTTGAATGATGATGATTTTCAAGATTGTATGGGTTTTTTAAAAAAATATATTGGTGAAGCAGCCGGTACGATATTCAAGAGTGGAACGAATGTCACAGTTGACAGTTGCTGGTTGAATATTAACGGTCAGGGTAGTGAAAACGTTTCTCACATTCATCCAGGAAGTCATTTATCTGGATGTTTATGGATTAAAAATACGATGGAGAGTGGTCATCTGAAGATATACAATCAAAATGACTTTAATCATTTTCGTTTACTTAATTCATATTCCGAAGAAGTTATGAATAAATTTCATGTATCTACAGGTTATCAAATCAAACCAATTGAGGGACATATGGTCATTTTTCCCTCAGACCTAAGACACTCTGTTCTTGAAAATAAAGATCCATATGATAGAGTGTCATTGGCATTTAACCTTAATGTCAGTTCACCATAAAATAAAGATGAACAATATTGAATTTCCTATTGTTATTGATAATATCTTACCAACGAAAAATTTTTATGTTCTAAGGGATGAGTTTAAATACATTGGGTGGACTCTTAAAAATAGATCTCATACTGATGATGGATATTCATGGGGTTGGAATAAGAATTTAAATAGAGCCAATATATTATGCATATGTGATGCTGCCGGTATAATCAAACTTAAAATACAGAAATACATTAGACAAAATTTGAACTATGTTAGGTCTCATGTAAATGGACAAACGAGTGGTCAAGGCTCTTCATTTCATATTGACTATAAAGCATCAGGTACTTATACGGTTGTCTTATTTACTGAGGAAAATTGGAACACTCAATGGGGAGGAGAGTTTGTATTTTTTGATAAAGAAAAGAAAGAATACAAATATACAACTTACATACCGAATAGGGGTGTATTAATTCCAGCAAACTACGAACATTTTGGTGCATCCCCCAATGTACTTACAGATAAACTAAGAACCTCGATTGCATTTTCGTATTGTACAGATGATAGTCTTGATTTGGTAAAAGAGGTAAAAGAAACTCGACATTTTATTACACCCTCACACCAAGGCTGATTACATTAAGTAATAAATAATAATAAAATTTAGTTGGGGGAGAGTGAACCCAAATGGCAATCGATAAGGATTTTGTCGTTAAGAATGGTTTAGAGGTAAACGAAAACCTACTGTACGCAGACGATAGTACAGGTAAAGTTGGTATCGGTACCACTCAAGCCGATAAAAAACTTGTAGTCATTGGTGACGCTGAGGTAAGTTCAAATCTCTCCGTAGGAACAACAATCACGGCACAACGTGGTGTATTTTCAGGTATCGTCACTGTCACCGATGGATTTGATCTTGGTGTAGGTGGAACCTTCTTGTCTGCTGTCAAAGCTGATAAAAAGATTGGTATCAATTCAGCCAATCCTGTATATACACTTGACATCATTGGACCAGTGTCAACTGGTACGACAGCCACATATATCTTTGGTGATCTTGAAGTTACTGGTAATATCAAGGGTACAAATTTACAGGGTCAGATCTCTGCAGGTGGTACAGTTGGCTTTACTAATGTCACTGTAAATAATGTACTTGATGCAAATAATGCAGAAGTATATACCAAGTTCAATATTGAAGAAGTCACTAGTGACACCTTTAGATTCTTAGTGGCAGGTGACCCTCCTGGTATTGGTTTCACTCAGAACACTGACAATCCAGAAATTTATGTTTCCAGAGGTCAGAAGTATGAGTTCCATCTTGATTCAGGTGGTTTCCCATTCTATCTCAAGACACAACCAACTGCTGACCTGAATAATCAGTATTCGGATGGTGTCACCAACAATGGTGCTCAGGTTGGTGTTGTTACCTTCAAGGTTCCATTCAATTCACCTAACATCCTGTACTATCAAGCATCAAACGTTGCTGGTATGGGTGGTACGATTTATGTTGATAATGATAATAAAACCTATACTGTTGGTGTTCTGACAGTTTCTCAGTTCTTAGACAGTGACACTCAGGCTGACTTTGAACAGATTTATGTTTCAGGTATTGGTACTATCAATAATCTGAAGGGTCCAGACTTCAGTGTCAGTTCTGGTATTCTGACTGTCAGACAAGACCAGACTGCTCTGATTGGTGTTTCAACTGGTACTGATAGAGTCAGTATTCAAGAGAAGAGTGATAATGTTGCATATCAAGTTCCCTTTAGTGATACTTTAGGTATTGGTTCAAACTATCAAAACTTGTATGTTGATAGTGAAGATGGACAGATGTCCTACAATCCATCAACTAATAGACTGACTGTCAATAGAGTTATTGGTAACTTGTCTGGTATCGCAACAGGTGCTGACAATATTAATATTGACTCAAGCAGTGCAAACACTGAGTTCCAAGTTACATTTAGTGACCCAGGAAGTGTAGACTATCAGAGACAATTGATTGATAGTGAAAGTGATAGATTGACTTATAATCCTTCTACAAATACACTGTCATCAACTAATATCACAGCAACAACGGTTACAGCTGGTTTGGCTGGTACTGCAACTAATGCAGACAATATTAATGTAGATGAAAAATCTGATAATACAGATTATCAGGTATTGTTTAGTGATAACCAAGGTGCTGGTTATCAAAGACCTTATATTGACTCTCAATCAGGTCAATTTAAATATAATCCATCTACTAATACTCTGACTGCAGCAAATATTGCTGGTGCTGGTGACAATATCACAAACCTTGACGGTGGTAATATTTCTCAAGGTGTTGTAGATGCGGATAGACTCCCTGATGCATCAACATCTGCTCAGGGTGTCGTTCAGTTAAATAATACCTATCCACCTACTAGTACCTCCACTACCACAGCCCCAACAACGAATATTGCAAGACAACTTTATAATGAAACTGTTGGTGTCATTCCAAGTGGAACTAAAATGTTGTTCTATCAGTCAAATGCACCGACTGGATGGACTCAAATTACATCAAGCACCAATAATAGAGCCCTAAGAGTTGTTAGTAATGAAGGTGGTAACTCTGGTGGTAACCTGGCATTTACTAATGCTTTTTCGGAAAGAACCGTTGTCCTTCCGCAACACACTCATGGAGCAAATTCAGGAAATCAGTCTGCTAATCACTCTCATACTATAGATGTTTTATCAGGTGGATCTCATTCACATGGTATTTCTGACCCTGGTCATAGCCATGATTACTTAGATTCACAATATGAAATGAGAGATGATGGTGAAAATGAAGGAGAAGTAGCTAAAAATAGATTTGATGTATCGCGAACCACAGGTAACAGTGCCACTGGTATCTCAATAAACAGTGGAGGTACTCATGAACACGGAGCCAATGCTGGTAATAATAATGCGAATCACAAACACACTATTACTGTTGACAACGCGGGCACCAGTGGAGCTTCAATGGACTTCAGAGTCCAATATCTTGATGTGATTATTTGTAGTAAGGATGCTTATTGATTAGGTGGTAATGTATTGATTGGGGGATGAGGTGTAATTTGTGCCTGAACAATCCCCTGATTTAATGCATGAGTGTATAATTGATTATTTCTCTCATTTGCTGCCACTGTTTCGTTTCTAAAACTTTCTACTGCAGCAGTTGTCCCTCTGGTCTTTTGAGCAATTTCTACGGACATCATTGGCATCCAAGTTACTGCACATTTCCATTCATCTACCTCTTGTCCTGTCTGAGGATTCAGACCTCTAACTTGTGTGTACCAGGCACATTTATGTTGACAACACTTCTTCTTAATCAAAGGGCAAAATTCACCGTCCTTCATCTTGTTAAATACTGAATTGGTTGAAAATATTTATCTTGACATATTATAAATACAACTAACGGAAGAAGCATTATAGGTAATGTCATTACTTAGGGCCGACAAGATTGCCAATAGGTTTAATAATACTGGTCCTATTATTGTAGGTCCATCGACTGTTAGTGGACATTTTACAGTCACTGGTATTGCAACTGTCCTTGGTCTTGGTGTTACAAATAACGTTTTAGTTGGTAATGCACTGACTGCCAACTATATCACCGCTAATAACGGTGCAAGTCTTTTCAACTCAAATCTCACTGGCATTACAACCGCTGGTATCGTCACTGGTGCGACTTATTACGGTGACGGTGTTAATCTAAGTGGTGTTGTTACATCAGTTGTTCCTGGTGCTGGTGTTCAAATCAGTCCTTTATCTGGTCAAGGTAGAGTTACAATTTCTGCGACTGGTGTTGCGGTTGCTGGATACGCAACTAACGCTGGTCTTGCAACTGATGTTAAGGGTGGTGCAGCTGGTGCTGTTCTGTATCAGGTAGCTAATAATGATACTGGGTTCACCGCAGTTGGTTCTGCTGGTGAAATCCTTCAATCAAATGGTGCTTTAGCACCAAGTTGGACATCTCTTGCTGCAATTAACGTAGCATATGCTGATAGTGCTGGTATTTCAACCAACTTAAAAGGTGGTTCTGCAGGTAGAATACCTGTTCAGGATGGATTAAACTCCACCACATTTATGCCTGTTGGTGTATCTGGTAATATTCTTCTTGCTCAGGGTACATCAACTCCAATCTTTATTGACCCTAAGGCACAACTTGATGTAAGAAGAGCAAGATTTGCTGGTATTGCAACCAACCTTCAAAGTGGTTACATCTCATCTGCAACTTCATTGGAAGTTATTGGTGTCACCACACTGGGTGTTGCTACCGCAAAGACATTAGATGTCACTGGTATTACGACCACTGACCTTCTGAATGTCTCTACTGCAGCGACAATCACGAATCTGACCTTATCTACTGGTCCTGGTGTTGCTGTTACTGCAATCCTCGATGAGGATGATATGGTGTCAAACAGAGCTGATGCTCTGGCGACACAACAATCTATTCGTGCTTATGTAGACGCGACTAGAACTGGTATCGGAATGACCTTCGATGCCGACACTGGTGGTGGTACTATTGACCTTGACGAAGAGACCTTCACCATCGAAGGTACTACAAACGAGATTTATACAATCGGTCTTGGTAATACAGTCACAGTTGGTCTTGATACCAATGTAACAATACCTAATAACCTGGTAGTATCTGGTCTTACATCACTGTCTGGTCTGACTACTATTACTGGGTCACTTGGTGTCACTGGTATCACCACCACACAGTTCTTAGATGTCACTGGTGTTGGTACAGTTCAAACTCTGGGTGTCACTGGAGTTGCAACTGCACAGTTCCTTGAGGTAACTGGTGTATCAACCATTGCAACACTGGGTGTCAGTGGAGTTACCACAACTCAGTTCCTGGAAGTCACTGGTGTTTCTACATTCCAAGGTGATGTAACTCTGGGTGCTGGTGTTACCGTATTCAATGGAGATTTTGAGAATTCTAATCTGACTGGTGTCACTACAGTACAAAATCTGGGTGTTACTGGTATCACCACAACTCATGCACTAGAGGTAACTGGTGTATCCACACTAACTGGTTATGTAACTGCTGGAACTGGTCTGACAGTTGCTGGAACTGGTATTACAGCAACAACACTGAATGTCACTGGGGTAACCACACTTGGTTTCACAACAGTCACTGATAGTCTGTATGTCTCTGGTATTGCATCAGTCGGTGCAGCCATCACGATGTATGGTCAGACTGGTATTGTCAGTGCAACAGCATTCTATGGTGATGGTTCAAACCTGACTGGTGTTGTTGGTCTGGTATCTGTCACCAACATCCTGTTTGTTACACCTGATGGTGATGATGAAAATGATGGTTATCTGGTATCATCCGCGAAGAGAACTGTTGGTTCTGCACTGACTGTTGCTGAAGCTTCTACAGTCATTAAGATTTCTGCTGGTAACTATTCAGAAAACAACCCTATCATTCTTCCAGAACAGGTCACACTTCTTGGTGATAGTCTGAGAGAAGTCTCAATTATCCCACAGAACCCAGATGAAGACCTCATCTATGTTGCAAATGGTAGTTATGTGGAGAACATTTCATTCACTGGTTCATTGAATGAAGGTAAGGCTATTATCGCATTCAATCCCGATAAACCATCCTACGTAACACAGGGTCCATACATCCGTAACTGCACCAACTTCATCTCAAATAGTATTGGTATGAAGATTGACGGTAGACACGTCATTGGTGATACCAGAGCAATGAATGTTGACTCTTATACTCAACTTAATCAGGGTGGTATTGGTGTTTCAATCTCCAATGAAGGTTATGCACAGTTAGTTTCAATCTTCACAATCTACAATGACCAGAGCATTGTTTGTACTTCTGGTGGTCAATGTGACCTAACTAACTCCAACTCTTCCTTCGGTAGATTGGGTCTCGTTGCTGATGGTATTGGACCACAAGGTTTCATCGGTACAGTCACAGAAGCAAAAGCAGCAGGTACAAATATCTTCCCACTTGACATTGGTGTTGACACACTTACTATTACTAATGCTGAATATGATAATGTAACTGGTCTGACCACAATTACAACATCAACTAACCACGGTTTCAATGTTGGTATGTCAGTCACAATGAAGGATATGACCTTCACATGTGATTCACAACTTCCTGTCACATCATTCGGTATTTCGACCGCAAATTATGACAGAGTAAGTGGTATTATGACTGTTCAGACATCAGTCGATAATAACTTCTACGTTGGTGCAAGTGTTACCTTTGCTCAATTGGTATTCAGTTGTGATTCTGGTAGTGGTGTTTCCACTGCATACTTCCCACCAGCACCTGGTGACAATAATGGTGCTCCAAATCATGTATTTGATGTTATCACAGTCGGAACTTCCACAGAGTTCACAGTCAACGTTGGTCCATCAACTATTACACACAATTATCAGGAAGGTGGAAACGTAAGTATCAGTACATTTGCTCCATTCCCAAGTGGTGCTTATGGAAATATCTTTACGGTAGATTCTGTACCATCTAACACACAATTCAGGGCATATGTTGGTGTCTCTACATTAGCACACACATATGTCAGTGGTGGTGAGGTAGAAACCTTTGTCACCAGACCTTATGATGGTCAGGTTGTATATCTGGATGAGTTATATAACACTATCAGTGGAGTCACAATTACTAATGGTGGTTCAGGATATGCAACTCCACCAGTTGTCACATTCTCTGCACCATCTGAATCCTGGGGTATCACTGCAACAGGTGTCGCAAGACTCACTGATGGTGTTGTAACATCAATTGACATGATTTCAAATGGTAGAGGTTATACAGGAACTCCTACTGTTAATATTGATGGTGCTGCTACTGGCACCCCTGTTATCTTACCTACATACTATGTGGTTAGTAGTGCTACTCCTGTAGTTGGGGGTATCTCTACAGTCACCTTTACTGAAAATGTACCTTACGCGGTTGGTGTAGGAACAACAGTTCCATTCTTCAAACAGAGTAGAGTACTTGCTTCAAGCCACGCATTTGAATACATCGGTTCTGGAAATACTGCTCTTTCCGCACTCCCACAAAGAGGTGGTGTAGCAAAACCAGAAAATGAAGTTACAAGTAAGAATGGTGGTCTGGTCATTTACACATCAACTGACCAGGCAGGTAACTTTAAGATTGGTGATGGTGTTATTATTAATCAATTGGAAGGTTCTATCACAGGTGACGCATATCAAAGATCTCTGTTTGCAAACATTACACCTTATATTCTCGCATTAGGAGGAGGAGACTAAAAGATGGCATTAGCCCTTAACAATTATCAGACAATCACAGGTGTTGTCGGACTCAATACGGTCGGTATCTATACCGCACCTACTGGTTATAGTGCTATTGTCCTTTTAGCACAAGCAACCAATATTGGTAGTGATACTCAAACTATCAGTTTTTCACACGAAAGAACCACTTCAGGTATCGCAGTTACTACTGAAATGTTGAAAGGGTTCCCAGTTCCTGCTAATGACTCCGCCAATCTTTTGGCTGGTAAACTTGTTCTGGAATCTGGTGATTCTATGGTTATATCATCCAGTAGTAATACTGACGTGAAGTTCATCTCATCTGTTCTAGAGACACTTAATCAGTAATAACAATGGCAAGATACGGAAGTAACGACCGTCTTAATTTAAAAGTTGGTGTCAGTTCTTTTAGTGAGGAAAAGACATCACTAGAAGTAGTCGGACGTATCGGCTTGAATACAGATGCTGCAATGCAGGATCTGGATGTAAGAGGGAATGTTTATATTTCAGGAAGTATCGGCATCGGTACTTCAACACCGACTGATGCGGTAGATGTAAATAATACGACAGTAATTAACGTTGGTGTCGTTACAGCCAACGAATATTATGGTTCTGGTCTGGGACTGACTGGAATTACAAGTGCCACCAATGCAACGAATATTTACGGTGGTGCTGCAGGACAGATATTATATCAGGCACAACCTGGTATCACTTCTGCATTTGAGAATGGAATAACTGGATATGGACTCTATTCGAGAGGAGTAGGACAACCTCCCCAATGGTTACCTGTTGCACCTGCAGGTGCTATTGAAGGTATTTTAATATTCGATGAAGGAAGTTCAGTAGGTCTTGGTACCACATTTAGTGGTCTTGATTTTAGAGGTTTAGATGTAGTAGCAACTGGTAATAATAACGGTGGTATTGCTACAATTACAGTCTCACAACAGACTTATGTTGCACAAGCTGGAATTGCAACCAATGTAATTGGTGGTATTGCATCAGTCACTCAACTGAATGTTGATGTAGGTATATCTTCATTCGCAGACTTTAAGATTACATCATCGGGTGTCGGTGCAACCGTTGGTGGTTCTGCTGGTGTTGTAACTTACTACGGTTCTGGTACTGAATTATCAGGTATTGTCACTTCAATTACAGCGGGTGCTAATATTTCTGTAAGTAGTGCAACTGGTAATGTCACAATTACTGGTCTTGCAAACACAGCAAATGTTGTTGCAAATACATTAGTTGTTACTGGCGTATCTACTCTTGGTATCGTCACTGGTCTTGAGTCAATCGGTGTTGTTACTGCATATGTCACTAATATTGTAGGTGCATCTGCAACGTTCACAGGTAATGTCACCATTGGTGGTACCCTGATTTATGAAGATGTAGAGAACATTGACTCTATCGGTTTCGTTACTGCCAGAGAAGGTATTCACGTCGGTTATGATTACGACGGTGGCACTGGTATTGGTATTACACTCTTACCATCAGGTAATGCATCATTTGCTGGTGTTGTCACTGCACCAACAGCACATATTACAACTCTTGGTATTGGTACAGATGACCCACTGAATGCTCTTCAGGTAGGTCTTGCCAACTCCTCATTCACTGTTGTATCAACAGCCACCACTACAATGGTGGGCATCGGGACTACAAACCCCTTGTATACTTTAGATGTCAGAGGAGACACAAACATTGACGGTAGTTTGACTGTCAATAATAACTCTGTTCCTTCATTAGCAATGGTCATTGCTCTTGGTGGACTTTGATAAATAACTAAAAAGTATTAATACAATGGCGGAGTCATTTACAAATTCACTGACAAGAGCTGCTGGTATTGTGACCACTAGTTCAAGCGGAAGTATTGGAGCTGGTGTTACCATTATTACTGGTATCTCCACTGCTGGTGTTGCTGTTGGTGACATGGTTAGAACCACTCACTTTAGAGGTGGTGCAAAAGTTGCATATATTGATGCTGGTCAGGTCAGACTTGACAAGACTTCAACCAACACTTCTTCTGCGACTAATCAGTCCGTAAGTTTCTTGGGTGTCACCACTGCATACACTGCAACAACCAAGTCAATTCTGGTCGGTGGTACTTTCTGTAACCTGTCCGACAACAATATCAACATCTTTGTTGAAGTCGGTGTTGGAAATACTTTTGTTAACATCGCAAATAACATTCCTGTTCCACAGGGTAGTTCATTTGTTATCAGTGATGCAGGTAAGACAATCCTGAGACAGAACGAAGAGGTCAGGGTATATTGTAATACCGCAACAGCTGTTGATGTCAATCTGAGTGTCCTTGCAGGAGTTGCCTGATGATTGGAAATAACGGTTACATCGGAAGATCTCCTAGTGACTCAGCGGTAACTGTTTCACGTCAGGTCTATCAGCCCACAGGTATTCAAACTACCTATAACTTTGCATCAGGATACGATCTTCAGTATTTTGATGTCTATCTGAACGGTGCAAAACAGATTAGAGGTATTGACTTCACTGCTGGTGATGGTAATAACTTCTCATTCATTACACATCCACAGCCTGGTGACATTATCGAGGCTGTTACATATAAAGCATTCAATACAGCACAAGCCACCATTGGTATTCACTCCAATGGTGTATCTGTAGGTGAGGCAAACACACTTAACTTTGTTGGTACTGCAACTACATTCTCACAGTCTGGTGACACCATTAACGTAGAAGTCAGTGGTGCTGGTGGTGGTGTTGGTACTGCTATTCGTTATCCTAGTAACACAGAAAGTCCATTTAGTTACATCAATGCAACTGTCTATGTCAATGAGACAATTGACCTGAACACGACAAATGCAGGTGCAGATAATACATATGTTGTAGTCCAGGAACCAAGAATGATTGTCAGCACTGGTGCTACAATTACTGTTGGTCTTGGTAAAACACTCGTGACTGATTTGTATCAGTTGGGTGACCTCTGATAAATACCTTTAAAAGATATAAACAATGTCAGCAATTAATGTAAATTCTATTACAGGTAGGACTGGTTCTCACGGACCAGTGCTGACGGGTGTGACTACCATCTCGGGTGACTTACATGTCGGAAGTGGTTTATCTGTAACAGGTATATCAACATTAAGTAATACAGTAGTTGGTGGTGGTTTATC
>BCSF01000141.1_pt1 | contig 32296 bp, 38 predicted proteins | sample 1016431 | NCBI WGS metagenome assembly BCSF01 (sample SAMD00045685;SAMD00045686;SAMD00045687;SAMD00045688;SAMD00045689;SAMD00045690;SAMD00045691;SAMD00045692;SAMD00045684;SAMD00045690;SAMD00045691;SAMD00045692;SAMD00045684;SAMD00045685;SAMD00045686;SAMD00045687;SAMD00045688;SAMD00045689, study... | reverse complement strand
AAGATAAGGATCATACTATGAATTTGATTACATTACAGGTTCCTACCTGTTTAACCCTGGGAAGCAAACCTATATCCCAGGTATCAGCTGCCTATCATCACGCCCTAACACAGGGCTCTTGCACTGTCTCGACTTATAGCCAAGCCTGGGGCTGGACTATGATAGAGACAAAAAATTTTATATCGTTCATGAGCAATTGGAACGATTATTGCAATATTAATAATAACTCGCGTGGCTCTTCTTATTCTTCTATTGGAGGAGTAGTAGGTAATAATAATAAAGAAATTGAAAATAATAATAATTCAACTACTACTACAACAAAACAACAAACCAATATTACAATATCGGAAAAGAGAATTCTCCGGTTTACCAAATTAGATTTGATCTTCCCAGTATCAAAAGATACCCAAGAACAGCTCTATGAATATGTGATCAAGAATACAAAGTGTATTGACTTATTGGAATACTGGTTAGAATTGTATATTCAATCGGGTCGTTCCATTGATACCATTGATGCAAAGCAACTCGGAGTTATATCAGCTGCTGTAAGACAAAACAATGATAGCAAGGCAAGATTGATATTTCGCTGGGTATTCAATTCAGATGATGGCAAGGCAGAATTCATGAGAACCAAAGGGTATCTTTTCCCTAGCTCACTCATCAATAGAGGTACGATGGTTCAAAACTACAACCTTGCTATGGTTTGGAAAGACATGGACAAAACCAAGGATGACAAACCTTTACCGGCCCGGCGTGCTATACCAAGATTTGATAACAACGGAAACATCATAGAATAAGGAGTAAAAGATATGTGTTCGGAAAAAATATTAGATGACGTTATGCAAGGCTTCAAGTCCAGCTATTCGAAACGAGAAGATTGGATCTCAGATAGCTATCCGACGTGGGTAACTGTCCTGGAACCGTATGACGATCGGGTGGTCTGGTTGGCTTATATTGCCCTTGTTTCAAAAGCTCGGAAATTTCCTCCGACTATTGGAGATCTCAAAAAAGAATGCGATGCAAAGGTTAAAGAACTGAACCTGAAAATAGACAAGGATAGAATTTTTTGTCCTGATTGCGTAGCGCATAAAGGTATCGTCTTTACTCATGCCGCGTATTACAGAACAGATCAAAACAATACTTGGGTTCAATCGACCAGAGTATGTGCTTGTATTTGTGATGACAGTAGATCATATCATCCTACTCTTATGACCTATCAAGATAGGCGCGATAAACTTTTACAGGATGATAGAGTCCAGCTTGAGATATACCTTTGCACGAACCGTGACAGGGTAGAATACACAGAGATAGAGATTGATCCAGTAAAACATAAAATGTTAACGGGTGATTGCGATTCAAAACCAGAGAACAAGTATTCGAAAATACTGGATATAATACAATCTGGTAATGGTCATCTTTTGTTCCCAGATAAACGAACTGAAGAACTGGAAACAAATACTCAAGAGGAAGAGGATACGAGATGGCAAGACAGTTATGATGGTTATGATGACAATCCTTTTACTGAAGATCCAAGTGAAGGTGAAGGTGATATCCCCTTCTGATCAAAACATCCTTGTACAAATAAAGACCTGGACTATCACTAGTCCAGGTCTTTTTTTTTAACACAATCAATATGATAACAAAAACAAATAAGGATGTTACAGAACCAGCTTAACATATCTCAGCTCTATAGCAAAGAAAAAAAATGTAACGTCGATCTATAGCAAAAAAGCCCAGTCCGGTTTCTCTACCCATTTATGTGATACCGGCCTAGACTTTTTTATATATCCCAATACTACAATAGCATCATCGATCTGAGTTGGCAATGGAAAGGTCTTGTGAATTTGCTCTGGCGATTGCTTCTTTAAGCTCTTCCAGATGTTCATTGGTTTGTCCTTCCATTGGCTTGAGCCTATCATAGACTGTAGTGCAGATAAACTTGGCAGCTGCCAGCTTTACTGATGGAGGAGTTTCTGTCTGCATCAATATGTTGTCAATGGTTTCAATGGAGCGAGGAACCAGAGCTGCCATTCTCAAAGTGATAGCCTCTGGATTGTCAATGGCCTTAGTAGTCATTGGGGGAACAATCAGAGGCTTGTCCTCTTTTATCACATATGTTTCCTCAATGAGTCGAAAAGCAGGAAGTTTTTTCCTCCAGTTTTTGATGGTATTAAAATGCTTCCCAATCGCCTTGCCAATCTGAGGGTCACTCTTACCCATAGCAGACAGCTCTGCTGCTTTTTTCTGCAGCAAGGTTAGGCCGGTTGTCATATCAATAATCTCTTCCATCTCTTTTAAACCAAGCTCTTTATTTTTAGCCACGCTTCCTCCACTCTTCTATGTAATGTAATAATTTTGAACCAGGACACAGTGTGTTTGCTTGATGCCATTCTTTATGACCAAACACATTATGTCGCTGCAAATTAAAGTTTGCCATAGTACCCTCGAGCAATTGCCAGAGAGACTCCAGCTGTTCTCTACTCGGTTGTTCTATCTCAAAGTTTCCAGTAAGACAGATGCCTACCGTCTTAGAGTTATTACCTTTAACGTGCGCTCCTGCCTTCCACAAAGGCCGGCCTTCTACTATGCTACCATCACCCTCAATCACATAATGATAACCAATACCTGACCAACCTCTATCCCTATGCCATTGATTGATCTCATCTCTGGTTGTATCATCTCTACTGGACGCGGAATGATGCACATATATACTATGTACATCTCTCATACTGACTCCAGAATATCTTCGATGAGCTGACCCAGCTCTACAATATGCTCAGCAATAATCTCTTGTGTTTCTTCTTTTGTAATTCTTTTACCACCAGCTGAGTCAGCTGCTTTGGCTTCCTTTACATCTTTAACAATCTTTTGAGCTACTGGTAGTATGATTCTTATTAGCTTCCAAACATTCATTGTTCTTTTCCTTTTGTAGTAGTAATAGTTTTTATGATACTCTAAGAAACTTTTGTTTTATTTCTTGGACAATCTCTACAATATGATCGACCTTCTGCTCCAATAGACTGAGCCTTTTATCTACATCAACGATATCTTTTTGGAGGCTCTCTCGAACCTTCTCTTCCTTCTCCTGATACCCTTTGATTACATCATCATATCTAGTACGAAGCTCTTTTATATTTGCATCATTCTTTGCCTCGCGTTCATCAGCTCTGCGAGTCTGTTCTTTGTCTCGTTCATCTGCACGTTTCTGCTGATCTTTGTACTGCCAAAACAAAAACATTGCGAAGGCAGCGTTGGCTCCACCGTTCATCATTATTTGGGTCAGGGGTTCTTCCATCATCACTTACCTCATAGATTTGGAGCCTCTACACTTCCATTTTTTTCGAGACAAATTGTTAGGAGAATTGGGATTGTTACGTTTTGCTTTTGATAATCTCTTTTTTATACCCATACTACGAGCGCAGTATGAGTCACCCTTTTTGGTACCAGGTTTTATTGACGCGCCTTTCTGACCATATCGTACAGTCTTTTTTCTTCCAGTCTTTTTATTGGTTATTGTTTTGGAAAATCTTTTTTTTGATGAGCCTCGTTTTGCTGGCATTGTTTCTCCCTTCAAAAGCAAAAGGGTCTGCCCAAAAGAGCAGACCCCAATAAATGTTAAGCCATATACCAGGCTCGAAGGTCTGCTCCGTTGGTTGGTGCAGAACCAAAATTGAGTTGAGTCACTCCACCACTTCCACCAGTAAGAGAAACCGAATACTCGTCCTGTCCAGATGGAGAGGACATAACCTGTTTGAGAACAATACCGTTTCTGACAACGATTAGCATCGCGAAAGCAGAGTCGATTGTCTCTCCCAAATCAAAAGATGTTGCTGATCCATCTGGAGACAGTACATCCCAGTTAGATGCAAACCCTACTTTTGCAGCTGTCACAGAGTCGTCAGCCAGCTTGCCTGTAGAAACTGCACCATCAGCCAGACCAAGAGCGCCAGCGCCAGTATCAGTCAATGATGAGTCAGTATTAATCTTGTCAGCAGCCACCCCGTTTGTGGCAATGATGCTGCCAGACACAGATCCATTGGCAAGCTCAGTGCTAGTGATACCAGAAGCAGCGACTTTAATACCAGATGCAGAGCTATTGATTGTAGATCCGTTGGTTTGTACAGACATAACCTGAGAGGACAGGCTCAAACCGTTACCAGCTACTGATGAGTCCAGACCAAGAGCGCCAGCTCCAGCATCAGTCAGTGATGATGACTTGTTGATTTTGTCAGCAGCCACACCATTGGTAGCAAGTTTGCTTCCAGCTACAGATCCATCTTTCAAGTACAATTGATCAGATCCATCTACTCCAATAGTAGTATCATCATACTGCACATTAAGTGTATTTCCTGATTTACCAAGACCAGTACCAGCAGTTACACCAGCAAGACCACCGTGCTCTGTCCAGCTAGACTCTCCAGCAGAAAGTTTATACCAGATACCATCAGTAGTATTCCAAGCGAGCAATGATTTTGATGCACCCTCTACAGATACGTCAGTATCCAAAGTCCAGGCAGACCCATCGTACTCAAGAACATCACCATCAGCAAAACTCAAACCACCCCATCCAGCGTTGGGAGTAGAAGCACTGACAATAATGTAACGATCTCCAGAGTTAGAGGTTGGAGGTGCAGCTGAGGCATTAACACTGTCAATAACATCATCAAGAATTTCCATTCCAGCTGAAGATGCATCGATATAAGTTTTGATTGCTTGAGCCGTTGCTAGCTTGGCAGATCCACCCGTCAAAGATGTTTCAACATCTGATGATTTGAGCTTACCAAAAGCAACTGCACCAGAAGCAAGAGCTGCTTCCAAAACTGAGCTGCTTGAAATATGCTCTGACTGAATTGCATTGTCAGAGATTTTGCTTTCATCGATACAATCTGCTGCCAGCTTTGCTGCAGAAATAGCCGATGATGCGATTTTGGATGATACAATTGCACTGTCTTGTATCTGATTGGATTCAATTTGGATTGTCATGAGAGACTCCTTATTAGGTTGTAAAATAAGCCACTGTCAATACAGACGGTGAGCCTTTGGGGGTAAAGTTAAGAGAGATGGTTGTACTATTTGTCTCAGTAAATTCATTGGGATTGCGTTGTCTAATACCATTATAGTACAGCTCAACAGAATTGGAAACAAAAGAGTTAGATGTAGTAAAAGTCGTGTTGCTATTATTGGCCTGCGAACTAATATCTTCATAGGTTTTTGATTGCGATGATCCACCACCGCCACCACCACTATCATCACCACCACCTGAGGGATCATTCAGTACATTGTTTGTGTTGAATACATTGTTACCCATTGTCTATCCTATAGCAAGGGCATATATGCGATTGTCGAGCGCTCACACTTCGCATTTCCAGAGTTATCGTGATTAACTTTGAACCAAACATAAAAAGTATTTTCATCTTTTATTCTATGTTTGATTGGATGATCAACCTCGAAGTCAGCTGTGCCAATAGCATTGTTCTGGCCAACCTGCGTATTTACTGTTTTTTCTGGCATTACCAGGTATTCTCCTGCTGCATCATACGCTATGTACATTGTGCAAGTTGTTGTATTAGATCCAATGCTGGAAAACTCCAGCTGGACTCCATATACCAGGACCTTAGATGTTAAATCGTCACCCAGTAAATGTTTATTGGGTAGTACCAATGTGTGTTTATTCGCTGAGTTATATGCTGTTGTTACACTTTTTTGAGTCTTGTCCTCAATAAAAGTAATCGTATCAAGTATGTTCGTTGGCATTTAGCCCTCCAAATCTTTGTATAATTTTTCGAGTTCTCGTTCTATATTCCTTTGATGGATCTTGATTGCACTAAAAGGATCTACTGTTTTTAATGGACGAGCTACTCCCAAAAGATACACGATTGGATCTAATACGTCAAGGTCTTGATATATATCTGTTAGAGCTTCTGGTGTAACTTCTCCAAAACGTTTTACTTTTTCTGGATCTTCCAGTGTCATAAGCGCCCTGCTACCCTCTCGCATAAATCTGTCAATACCCATAGCAACCGTAGCAAGCTGGAAGTATTTGAACCTCTTTCCTCCACTACCATAAAACTCATATTGCTCTGCTCTTTCGCCAAATACAGGCTCTTGGATGCGTCGCTCATCTTGTGGTCGTTCGTTAATATCAAATACTCTGACAGCCCAATCCCAAACACCAAAAGCCTTGCAACCATAAACAAAATCAGACGGCACGCTCTTAGACTCTTTACCTCTAAGATTATCAATGATTGCCTGTGTTTCCGGCCGAAAACTCGTAGCCAATAATGCTTCTCGACCTCTGCCCTCACCAATCATAAGAGCCATATTAATAGCACCAAGAACACCCTCATACGCTTCCACATACGGGTTCGAAAATCCATAACTGTACATTGGCAGACCATCAGATTGACCTACAAAAAACTTATACAACCGAGCCTTTTGCTGGTCGGTTTCATAAAGTGCATCACCAGATGCTTGATGTTGTTTCTGTTGCATCCTGGCCAGCTGCAATAATGCCTGGTGATTACCATCACCATCAATAACAGCCTTAGATATAGAGTTAATAAACTCTGCACCAGATTGCCGAGAGAATGACCAAAATAAAACCAATCTATTTGCTACAGCTTTTTCCGTTTTACCCATAGCTCCATAGTCAAGCAGAGATTTCTGAGCCAAATCTACAGCCTGTAGTATATCCATATCTTCTTTCAATGCTTCAAAAAACACAGCTCGTCTGTACGTCATATCAACATTGTCAGCATAGGTAGAGTACAAGGTTCGGTATCGTGGATCTATATTCTTTACAAACTCCTGCACCTTTCGTAGATTTTTATCTCTGGCCAGCTTCTTGCCTTTTCCTGCCACATCTACATCAACACCTCGTAGTATCTCATCAACATTAGATATGTATAACTCTATATCTTGACGAGTCATACCAATGTTATATTCATTGGCAAGGTCTTGCAATTCGCCGATCGAATACTGTCGTCCACCATCAGACACAAAAGCGAGCTGATCTCTTGGAGCCTGGTTAATCTTCATTGATAACTTGAGTGAGTTATAGCTTTTACCAGCTCGTCTCCAACCAAGAGTCATTGCTGCCAAGATTGGTTGCGTTAAAATGTTTTGGCCGTGGTAAGCAGCATTAGGCACAGGAAAGCCAGACAACATACCTTGTGTTGATATTCGTCTGACACTATCAATAGTATTTAAAATACCTGCATAGACTACACCAAACAGGCTTTTATCAGCCTGCCTCAGCCTGTCCATTGTCATTGCCAGCTTGCCTTCTCTTCCCAAGCTCATCACAGTTTTGTATTCATCAAGCAAACCTACACCACCAATAATCTCAATCTGTGGATTATTGCGTAGAACATTATCTACAATGTTCATTGGGTATTGATCAATAACCTCTGTAATGATGCGATCTCCAGAGACGATACCCTGAAGCCGAAAGAAATCGCGTACTTGTTCCATTGCATCATCAATAGCAGAATAACTGGGAGTTGTAACATATCGTCTAGGATTGTCTTTTGCTGACCCAAAAAACATTATATCTCTGGCTCCTTCCAATATATCTTTACCAAGAGCAGCTGCGACATCCTTGTCCAGTTTTAAACCAGCCACAATCTCATTGACCCTACTTTCCATTACTGCCATTGGAGCTTCCATAAAATCATTTATGGTACTCGACTTGATAGATTGTAAATCAGGATATACAGAGTTTCTTTTGGTTTGGTTCGTTGCATCACCCATCATATCAAACACAATACCCATCATCTTTTTTCTTTGAGATGATGTAATCTTGGTCAGTATATCTAAGTGCATACTAACCAGAGCTTTCTTTGCTTGCGTCTGTTGAGGTAGGGGTAGTTCTGATAACATATTTTTATATTGAGTTTCTAAAACATCATATGTTTGCTGACCACTAAAGTTTGTAAAATCATCAAGAACATCTACCAGTTTTTCTGGATGAGCATTAAAGTATTGTTCTGTCATCTCTCGCTGTACAAGCTGGCCTTCTTTGGCTCCAATAACCCATCGGGTAGGTGTATATACAGTATTCTTTTTGAGTCCGGTAAGAGTAAGACTCTTCATTCCTCGCCCTCTCAAAACCTCATTGGAGTCCTCTAATCGTCGTATTACTTCCAAAAAGTTTGTATAACTAACATCCAAGTAGCTGCTTTTGCGAGAGAGAAACTGGAACGAAGCATCATAAGCAAACCGCTGATCATCTCCTATCGTAATAAAATCTTTAAACTTAAGACTCTTTGATAAGTCTTTGGCTTCATTACCAAACTTAGAGCTAGACAATAAGTTTTCACCATAATAGTCTTTCACCAGTGCAGACCATTCATTCATAGTTTCAGAAAAACGAGCATAGTCTATTGTAAGTTTTTTAATCTGTTGATTAAGATAAACATCAGCAGATAGACCAGCTTGTTTTGCATCTTGCTCTACCTGTTTTAAAAGTGCAGTTCTTAGCTCTGGCAATGGTGGAAGCTCTGTAGCTGTTTTTCCTCTGATGCCTAACTGGTTTAGTATTTGCACTCCATACTTGTCATTCATATACAGATGCAAGTATTCAAGCCAATCATTATTAAATACTCTGGCGACTGTACTGCTCATTTCAGCAATCATCGGAGCAACCTTAGCCTCATGCACCTCATACATTATCTCGTCCATTGACCGTGCATATGCTTCTGTTCTTTCTACTCCAGCATTTGTATATTTACTCATACGAGCCTGTAAGTCTTGCTCAAATTGTTTGGGGATTTGCACTCGTTTAGAGTCAATCGTTTTCATTGTTCGTAATAAATCTGAGTCAACATCTTCTATTGTTTTCACAAACAATGGAGTATCACCATTATATCTGAGAGCTTTTACAGCAGTAATAAAGTCCTTTGTAAAGTTACCAAACCTACCATTTGCCAGCTGCTTGTATAAAGACTTCTCTCTGGTTGTTGCAATAATATCTTTCTTTGCTTCAACAGGTACCAACGCCCTGCGAAACTGCTCTCCACCACCAGTAAAAGCCTTTGCGCCAAGAACATCCTCAGCGTTCTGTACTTGTACAGCTCTCTGTATTGTATTGTAGTTTTCCTTTTTAATCATTCCTCGTTTGAGGTCCAGTAATATATCCTGCATTACTTCTGATTGTCTAATCTTGTCTGCTCCAGCATATTTAATATAGGCTTTTATTAAATCATCTTTTACATCTGCTCCTACTACTACAATAGGATCACCAGTCTTTTCTGGCTTTATCTTATCCATTATTTTTTTATTTGCAGCATTGTATTGCATTTTCAGTTTCTTGTTTTGCATTACCTCTGTAGGCACTACTCTGTTACCAACAACAACGTGTAAATCTTCAGGCAAAAAGTTTAACCACTTCTCTCCTATATCTTTAGCCAGAGATTGTTTTCCAGCTTGCAAAATCGATGAGACATCTCCTTCATCGATTGCTTTTAAAATCAAATCTTGTACAGATATTGACATATCTATTTTGTCATTCCCACTTAAAATACTACCAGCCCTTAGACCTAATTGTATTTTTCCAAGCTCATCAAAATAATCTGTGAGCAATGGTGACTTCATCAGTCGTGTTATCTCATCTAAATCAGGAGATCCCTTAGACAATTCTTTTACTGCTTTTGCCCTGGCCTCTGCTTTATTAAGAATAGATAGATTGGCTGTCTCTCCCTCTCCAACCTTTGTCTTTGGCCGCCACCATTGTTTTCTTTTCATTGCAGTTTGAGTTGCACCTTCTTCTGCAAACGCACGCATTTCATTACTTTTTTGTGATGCAACCTTGCGTATCTCTGTTAATAACTCTTCTCCTTTTAATGTTCCTGTTGGGTCTGCTTGCCGATAAATAGACTTCATCGTAGGACTTTGACTGTAAAACATAAGGTCGCTTACATCATCAATTTCTTTCAGCATTTCAATCTCAAAAATATGTTCTCCTATTTTTTCCTGAGATACATTTTTTACTGTACGAGACATTGCCTGTGGAGTCGTATCTGTAGCTGTTAATAAGACTGGTTTTAACAGCTCATCGGCACTAGCCTCCATACCAAAGCCTCTCATATCTGAGACAACTTTATTTGTATTGGCCTTGAGAAAGGTACTTTCAATCGGATGTGCCAAAGCATATACTCTTTTTGCTCTTGATATGTTTCCTGCTTCAGCTGATCCCTGAGCCAAAGCTCTTAAACCTGATTGACCACCCTTTATAATCTGGCCGGAAAAAGGCACAACTGGATAACCAGCCTCTGTAATGCTTCCTATAATATTAGCTTGTATAGCCCTATCACCGCCAGATAATACTTCAGTTCCAATAATCAAAGGAGCTGTAAGAGGCGCTGCCAATATTGTCTCCATACTATACTCATCCAAAAACTCTGGTATATAAGCATTTTGATATAGATTACCCATACCCTGATTTTTGGCAATGTTTAATGCAGCCTGATCAACAAACTCTTGAGTATCAAAATTTATAGCACTAAAAGGGATTCCAAGAACAGCATTGATAACTTCATTGGATAACTGACTATACCATTCTTGATCTTCTTTTTGTTTTTTATCTACAACTCTATAAGTTTCTGACTCTAAATCTTTTGGTAAATCTTCTGGAAAAAACTGTCCTGCAGCTGCAGCTGCCATTCCTGGTATAACATTCAGATAACGCAATCCCATTGCCACTGGAGTTTCTACTAACTGTCCTGTTTCCACATCAGGTTCTGTTAGTATTCCCTCAACCATTCCAATACTTTCTGGATCATCAAAAAAACGTTGTGCCTCTTCTGTTCTGCCAATAACCTGACGGCCAAAAGCACTAGACAATTTTTCTAATGTCCCAGCTTCTCTGGGCCGGCCCATTTCATCAAAAGCAATACCCTTCTCTATATCAACTCTTGATATACCTGCTTGAGCTGGGTCTGTATATTCAACTGTAGTAGGCCTGGTTATTCTAGAGATTTCTTCACTGGCTTCTTTTTGTGCCTGTTCTTCAGATAAACCCTCTCGCATCTTTTTTCGTACGAGGGCTGCACTACTCTCACTGATAGCACCAAACACATCTGATTGAGGTAGATATGGATATACTGGATCTGGACTTAATGGTGTTGTCTCTCCCGTATCCTGTAACTGCAATTGTTTCTGAGATTGATTTGCAATATATTGATTAAGCATCTGCTGAAATTCAACATATGTTATTTCACCATTTCGATATTTCTCTTCAATCTCTAATAGAGTCATTTCAACGGCTCCTGGCTTTTCTTTTTATTTCTGTATTGATTGTATTGTTTTGCAGCCAATACCAGCATAGCTTGTTCCTGTTCCTCTGGAGATAGGTCGGCATTGCTTTGTATTATTTCCATTATCTGACGGTTGTTTTTTCCAGACTCTACTTGTTGTACTCCGTATTGGAAACCAACTCCACCTGTTTTTAACTCTTCCATAGATTTATCTACAAGAGGAGCCACCTTTCCTTCTAGAGCTACAAGTGGTCGCATATACTCTGGTATCTGAGATTTAATAGCTTGCTCTTGTTCTGCTTCCAGCTCAGTCATAAATGCTTCTCTCATTGCTTGAGGCTCAGCAGCTGGAGCCATTTGTTCTTGGAAGCCTTTAGATGCATATGGAGTATATAACTCCGCTGCTCTTGACAATACATCTTCACGAGTAGGAGTAGCAATGGTTTCTAATGTAATACCTCGTAGCTCGGGTGGTAGTGTGGTATCAACTTTTGGTATAGCAGCAGTTATTTCTTCTGCTTTTTCTTTTACTGTCTTACCTTTTATTTGAGCATTACTTTGTTGTGGAGTCGGCTTAACTCCTTGAGGTAATAATGATTTTGCCAAATCATAAAAGTCTTTAGCATATTGTTCATTAACTGGATTACGTTGTATTTCTTGATTGGCAATACCTAACTTATAAGCATTAATAACATTAGTATCTGGTATTAATATATTTCCATTGACATCATTTTCAAGACCCATAGCTACTGACAATTGCTTTTTAAAATTATTATCTGCTTTTACACCCAATGAGTCTGCTATTGTACCCTGATATTTAGCAAACATTTGCATCTTTTGTTCATTACTCATACCTCTTGTAATATCAAACAATTGACCTTTAAACCAAGACATACTCGTTCCTTGTTTCGCTGCTTGTGGATCATTTAATGCTCTTGTTAACATATAAATATTATTCTCTGGTATATCAAAAGCATTGTCTGCCTTATCATATCCCTGTGTTCTTACGTCTGTTTTCATTTTTAAAACAACGTGCCTGTTATCTACAGCTTGGTTCATAATCTGCATCAAATCTTTCCAACCGAGATCGCCAGCTCCTTTGCTTCCAGACCCACTTTTCATTGCGCCTCGCATAACCATTTCATTCCAATCTTGTTGAGCCTTTTGATTGAGCTGTCGCCAATCTTGCAAGCTCTCCCAAAGTAGCTCTTGCACCCTAACCTCTTCTTTATACCTGGCCATAAGCTCATCGTGTGCAGTTTGTATTGCATTTTCCATTTGGGCTTGTCGTTGTCCTGTATATAGACTTCTGTAATATTCGTAGTTTGGCATTATAATCCTCCTCTTCCCCAACCTGCTTTTGCAAGATCATCCTCAATAGTAGTCCAGCCTTCTTCACCAGGAAAGTAGGTTCTTTCAAAATTATCTGGTGTAATTACTTTTACTTTTATAGGCTTTTCAGTTCTTGGATCTCTAATAACTTGAGCAGTACCCCATCCTATATCTACAATATCTTGACTTAAATCAAACTGGTCATGAAAATCTTGTCCATAAATCGATCTTTGTGGTAGCAATCTAGATATTTCTGTTGTTGCCTGTGGAGGAAGAGGACTACCCATAAACACTGGCCTTCCAGTTCTCATTCTGGAAGGCATCATTACATTTGGTTCCATTGCACGCTCTAAGGCAATTTGTTCTATCTCATCAGCTGCAGTTATCTTTGGTAATGGACTGCCCATTACCTCCGGTATTGGGACGCGTTGAGAAAAATCAATTTGTGGTAAGTCTGCCACAGCTCTAACTGCACCCTCATTCTCATCACCCATAGCAAGTGCAGAAGAATAGTCACCAGATATAGATGTAACTCCACCAGCATTCTTTTTGGCTATTGCTTCGTTGGCTTTTTTATTTGCTCCTAACAACATTTCCTCAAACTGTTTTTGTTGTTCATTAAAAACAAAAACATCAGCAGCCATACCAACTCCCTCTGCAATACCACCAAACATTCCTGCAATAGCTGCTTGATTTTTCTGACGTTGTTTTCGCAATCGATCAAGCCTGGCTAACTCTCTCGCCTCTGCGATTTGATCTAGCTCTTGTACTTGCATCTGTGCTTCTTGAGCGGCTTGTTGCATTACTCTGCCTTGCGCCTCTTGCAATGCTTGCTGTTGTCTAAATGCTGCACCCTGACCCACATCTGCAATCTGCTGTCCTTGTGCAAACTCATCCATTGCTTGACGCTGTGTAGCCCTTACTGGCTGCAGCTGCATATTTGTAAGCCGTTGTTCTTCTCCTGCAGACAAACCAAGTAAACCTAATGCTTCTTGTCTTTCCAACTCTTTTAACCTGGCTCTCTGCTCAGGACTCATTGGGTCTAATAATGCTGCTGACTCTGCAATACTTTTAGCTGCTTGAGCGCCACCTATAATCCCAAGAGCTGTTCCCATTCCTATTGCCATAATAAACTCCTACTACAATACTACAAATAAAAGGCTTCAAAAGATACTCCCCACGATATAAACCTATTCTGTCCAGCTGAGGAAGAACCAGTAATACCAATACCATACTGAAGATTTTCACCACTTAAATCAATCATTCCAAAACCTGATTGATGATACGCACCATCAAAACTAACATTGTTTGTACTACCATTTGGCTGCTCTGGTAATAAGTTTGATGCACCAAGAGGAACCTTTGGGTCGCCTACATAGAAAAAAACCTCTCCAGATCCAGTAGTAGTATCCCCATCAGTAGGAGACAAAACACAAGCCCACCACTGATAAAACAATGAGCAAGGTCGTTGTAGGTCAAGAGTGAAGCCAGTATGAGGAATAGCATTTTCAACCCCGTTATTAATACCTGACATCCATCGTGTAAGGTAAGTAAACTTCGAGAAGAACCCTCCGCTGTTCTGACCACCAAACAGACCGGACACACCTGTCATCAGATTTGTGTAGGGATTAAGCTCTGGATTGACAATGTGTTTTGTATCTATCCACTGAGATGTGGAAACATCTGATGATGACAATCTATGCAGTTTCTTTTGCATTGCATCAAGATTACCTTGTACATCACTAGCTGTCAGAGTTTCAGTCGCCCAGGTTTTGGGAAAAGTAATCGACATTATTTACTCCTCATCTGTATATAGCCAAGCTCCATAGCATCTACATCACAAGAATGATTTCCAGATGAGGCTACAATGCGTACTGCATTTTTATTTGCGCTCGTCCATAATGGTTTAAACATTCCGCGAGCAACCAATCTAAGACCCAAAATAGTTACTGGTGCATCTGCTTTATAAAACCAATCACCATAAACTGAGAAGGCCTGAGAGTAAGTGTTTGTATAAGCTCCACTGTGAGCATGAACAAGCGTATGCTGTATCAGGGTGCAAGCGTTCATATCCTCAACATTGGCACCATAATCAGGATTTGCCCCTACCAGCTGCACCATATCAACCTGGTTAGGCACAGGCACATAACCAGCCCCTATATCCCATTCAAGCCAAGCAACCCAACACAGACCATTGTCATTTAGATTTACATTATCTATTGGAGCAGAGCTATCACCAGCTGGCTCTACTTGTAGATGCCAATAACAACGAATCAGATCATTGGATGCTACAGAGTAAGCTACTGCCTGAGACATCAAAACAGTCTTGGAAAGAAAACCAGGTATGCTTGTCGTATCATCTTGAATAGTTACAGATGAGGCAGAGCTGTATTTATTCATATCAATCAATACTATATCTGATTTACCATTTGTATTACTTGTTAAGAATTGAGGCAGATCAACAGACTCCTGAGCAAAGTTTATTTCACTCAAAGGAAAAGCACTATTCACATCTGTAAATTGTTGATTAAGGTCAGTGCTTGTAATCTTATCGCCTCGTTGTATTTGAGTATTTGATATGATGCTCATCTCCACCGTCCTATGATTAGATGGTTCTGGCTAGTCAGATGCCATTGTGTTTGTGTTCTTTCAGCTGTGCCAGGAGCAACGGTTCTTGCTTTGATTGTAAAAGTAAGATTACCACCAACAATAGGAAAATCACAACAAACTCTAAAGGTTCCGATTTGTTTTCCAATAGGAGTAATGTGAGCCACAGCCACACCATTGCACAATAACAGCAGCTGCATACGTTTAGGGCTATCGTCAGTATAATACTGATCGATAAAATGATGAAACGAATACTCCCAGTGTAAAAATCCAGCCTTCATATCTGTTTCAGAAAACTCATCAATCGTTACCCATTCACCAGAATAGGTAAGATAATTAAGACCACGCCACCAGCCCAAAGCTCCTGTAGAAGGGTCTTGTAAAACAGTCATATCTGGCCGGTCAAAAGCAACTGCTTTAAGAAAGGCATTTGATTTTATTTCAGTATAATCATAAGCATCCTCTGGCTGCATTGTCCTGTCAATACCACCATTAAACGCACCCTTAAAAGCATTAAAACCTCGATTAAACTCTTTAAAGTCAACGATAGAAGATGCGTCGATATATACCTCACCCCATTTTTTCACGTCGCCCTTCCTTCTAGTATTCTCTGACCACTGATTTCATAATCAATAAAATACCCGATAATCGCACACTCATTCTGAGTTTCTATCTCCCATCGAAAGTGTGAGCATTTTCGAATGTCTAGGTCATATCGCACTGTAGTAATCAATGGTTCTTCCCAAAACTTATTGTCATCTGTTTTAACTTCATCATATACTGATTGCTTTACAACGTCAGAGATTTGTGTGGTTCTGGCTTTTGTAGTAGTAGGATTATTATATTGATAGTCTTTATATCCTGTCAAAGATACCGTATTATTGCCCTTTGTTCTCATCGTAAGATAAACACTTAGGATGCGCTTCTTCGTCGAAGGATCTCCAAAATCAAGCCACTGTGATGCCATCTTAGATACCAGACCAATAACATCAATATGCTGATCTCCACTAACAGTAGAACCAAGTGTGTGTCTAGCACTCATAACCCACAAACCTTTTGGGTCAGCAGCTGCAGCCACATCTATATTATTACCAAAAATAATGTCGCCTTGTTTATTTGTAATAACCGGGCCGGCTGGAAACTGTTCTCGAATACTCCATTGATTATTATCTAAATGCAAAACAATACCTATACTATTTTCTACTTCTCCATCAACAGGCACAAAGCAGATCCATTCGCGCCACTTGTGACTATACGCTGCACTGGATTTTGCAATACAATCAACATTAATACGGTCGATTGTTTCTTGTATATTTGTACTGATTTTCTTTATTTCTGGAACACCATATTCAGGATTACCAACCACCAGGTATATACCATCGTTACCCAAAAAGATAATACCGACATTGGGTATTGAGGTAACAGTATTGATTGCCCTGGTTCCAACATATTGGATTAGGTTTGTAACCTGAAATGATGGATACTGGCCGGCCAATATATCAATGGCTCGCTCTCGGAATATAAGCATAAAACCAAAATAAGAATAGAAGCCAGTGATGCCTCCACCCTCAGTGTTTCGTAGATCAAGAAAGTCTAAGGCAGAAAACTGATCGAGCCTAGATGGATTACTCCAATAGATTGTAGAGTCCTCTTCTACTCCACCATCTACAAATAAGCACGATTTATAGTTGGCTACAAATCTGCATTTAAAAGATGGAAATACTATTGAGTCAGTAGCAGCTGGAGCCTCAGCTCCCAAATCAAGATCATCAAAATCATCAAAGAATATTTCTTCGTGATTGTTTCGTATATCCGCTACTCGATAATATATCTCTGATGTTTGTCCTTCAAGATTTATTGTCCTGTATATTCTTCGAGCAACCACATCATTATCGCCAGTAGGAATATTAAGAGCCAGAACATATTTATATTCATTTGCATCTGTGGTCCAGGTGATTGTTTCTGATGCTACTGACAATGGAGACTCACATCCTGCATTGTTAATAAACGAGACTTTCCATTTGTATTTGTTTCCCTCACCACTAGTAGGATTGCCAAGCCCTTTACCAGATGCAGATACTTTATTTAAAGTAATCGATATATTATCACCAGCTACACTGGCTCTTGTAGGATCTACCTCCACGCCCCAAGCGGATGGAGCTGAAGGAGTACGAATAAAACCAAGAGGATATGTAATGATTGAGTCTGCGCTAGCTTGACCTGTTACTGTTTTTCCAATCAGTTTTTTGGGAGGATTGTAACCATTGCAAAAAATCAGAAACTTACCAAACTGAGCATACTGAGTGCCAAGCTCTGTAGGATTGGGAATGTTTCGATTGGCCTCTATCTCTCTTGCCTCTGGTGGAGAGGTCGCCTCTCCCAGCTGATACAATGTACCACCTTGCTCATACACAATAGAGTCTAATGCTCCATCGTGTTTCTCAAAATAAAACAAAGAGTCTATCTTTAACAACTCAAAAGGAGTCCAGTCATTTTGATCTGTAAAGTATCTCTCATATCCTAGATTGTTAAACCAACCGCCATTGGAATCTGCTCTCCAGTTAGTAATAACTGACAAAGAGTTATCTGGAGCTGGCTGTCGTTCATCCAAACCATTGAGGACCTGTACTGCATTTGTTTGTGTTTTCATGGTAAGGTTCCAAAATCACCGGTGACTAATCGAGATGACCTTCTTCTCTGTGGAAAACTGCCATTCCTTCTAATCCATCTTTGTTGTCGTTGAGACAAGAAACTATTTGATAACTTCTGCATTTCATTTTTTACTTTCGATGAATACATACCGGCCATCGAAGCATTATTCATTTTTGCAAAAGCCTCTCGTACCGCCATAAAAACCAACACTTTGTGATAAGCAGAGTCAAAGTCAGGAGTATCTTCATCATCTCTCAGCAATCTTGGCCGATACGAATAACGTACAAAAATCTCATAATCATCATCTTGTAATGGATATAATCTAAAGCGTTTATAGTGTCCTGCGCTTTCTGGTGGGTTTGGATTGTTTAACTCGAAGGTGTCATCCCAAACAGAATTACCCAAAGTAAAAGTATAACTACCACCAATGTCAGGTACAAACTCTGTGGTTCCTGATCCATCTTCCCCTACCTTAAACCACTTCTCAGAGTAGTCTTTGTTTCTGCAATAAACGTGATATATTCGACCAGAAGTATTCGGTAAGTTTGGATAAGTCCATTGACAAATCTGTGTGTCGGTCAGCTCTAGCTCTGTAATCGTAGCAAACCCTGACTCTTTGTTTGCATACATATATGTTGTAGCAAACTCAAGTGTTCGATTACCGTGTCCAGATCCACTGGTGATTGCAGTAAAAGCCTTGTTACGAGGAGCTTTAATAGAGAAATCATCTACTGGCAACCATCGTATTGGCTCTCCTTGCTCATCAAAATCTAAGGAATAAAACCCTTCATCTGATCTTGACAATGGAAGCATTTGTTCTGGATTGTCTGGTTCTCGACGGAAAACATCTAGTATTCTTACGCAATCATCTGGCAAGTCAATGTATCTATGCTCTACTTCTATTGTAGCAGTAGTAGTAGTTACACCCTGGTATGATTGGTTAAGATAAGCCTGAGTAGCAGATTTTACCCAAGCGATAGTATATTCGACAGCCTCAATCTTTATGGTCATTCCTTCCATTCTTTCAGCCAGAAAAAAGCTGCCAGATGTAGTAACCAAAGGACTACCATTATTTACAGATACATTTGTAGCTGACAAGTTTTTATAGGCTTTAATACCCTTTTCTTTTTGTGCAAAGGAAAAGTCCTCTCTACCAAATAAGTCAAGATAGTTGCGGTTAATGAGATCATTCAAATCATCTATGTACTCTTCCCTGCTTGGGTCATAGTCCAGAATGAAAGCTATCTCTTTTCTTATTTGTCCTAGGTTCATATCCTCTCCTTAAAAAAATACTCCCTCCCCTATATGATACCACAGGGAAGGGAGTATTGATGAAATGCCAATTTCAAAATCAACAAATCTAGTAAGAACGATGTACTCTACAAAGTGTTTGAGCGCCAGCTCCTACATATGCTTGTAAAGCCTGGCCAACGATAGGCACAAGATCATTTGTAGTCGCTTTGATTGTTTCTCCACCAGTAGCTCCGATAATAAGAAACTCATCTTTTGCAACAAGGTTATGAACATTTGCCAAAACAGGTCCAGCAATCACGACCTCAACAAGATCATTCGCATCAGCATCTGTAAGTGCAACACCAAAACAAGCCTTTTTATTGGCAGCTGTAGATGCTTGAACAACAAACAAAAACTTGTCACCATTTGCACTTTGAGAACCATCAAAGGCAACCCAATCACCAGCTACAATAGACTCACCAGCGATAAAGGTTCTTTCTTCTCGACGTGCAGAAATGGTTCCACCATTACTTTCTCTTTCCAATGTTTCCAAATTCATGACAATCTCCTATTGCTCAGCGTTAATCAAAAGACCATGAACAGACAGCTTATCAATAGCGAGCTGAGTGCGAGTAATGGTCTTTGCTTGGTATTTGTCATAGTTTTCTGCTTCTTTCATTTCTCCAATAGAGAACATTGCATCCTTATCAAAATAAGCACAGAAAGAAGAAGAGGTCAAGAAGTACATAGAAAACTTCGTTGCGCCATCAAAAGCAGTAAAACCAAGATTTGGCTCAATATAAACCATAGCTCCGTTATACATCAATCCCAGCTTACCAGCCATTGAGTCACGGGCTTCAATAGATTGATATTGCTCAATCGCTTGTAATGATTGACGGAAGAGCTTGTATGATTTTGAAGAAGCCAAAATAATATCTACTCCACCTTCAACAAGATATGGCTGAATGTCTGCCATAATAGAACCCATCTGGGCTTCACCATTAGCTGAGAAGTTATTTGCAACATCACCAACTTGGTTTTGCCAAACATTTGAGTATGTAGATTTTGAAACACCACCAACTGTGTTTGTTTGAGAACCAAAAGTTTGCTGCTCAAAAAATCCAGTAGTGTAATCTGCAACAGTATCAATACCGCCACCGTTCAATGTATTGAGATCAGTCAAGTAGTTTGAGTCACCACGAACAATCTGCTTACACCATTCACGTTGGAGCATACCGATTACATTCTTCAATCGGTTGTCAGCAATATCGATTACTTTTCGAGGACCTTTGTTTGAACGCATTTCGCGTCCTTTCATCACGATAGGAGCAATAAAATCACACCAATCAAAAGTACAAGAGTCTTCGATGTCACGAGTGTTGTTGTTAATTCGCTCATTACCATTTGAGATTTGAGTAATAATCGAATGTTCAAGAAGAGAGATTGGATGCTCAACATATGATCCACCATCTTCTTTTTTAATGTTTCCAGCTCTATCCATAGCATCATAGAGAGGAACAGCTTTGAAAGTCTGATCTACATATTGATCACGCAACATGCGTAATGTAGAAGTCAAGACTGCAGTATTCACGACAGGAGCCATTGAAAATACCTCACGTTAAAAATTAATAATTAGATTAAATTTCTCGTATCCACATTGGTGGGGAGGCATCGTCAAGGTATCCCTTTGTTTCAATCCTTGATTTAATGGACTCTTCTAAAAAAGAAAAGGGGCTATCCGAATACTTAATTCGAATAGCATACTTTTCTTTTAAACGCAAGAAATTATTTACCTAATCTCTTAAGTCCTTCTTGATATAAGGCATATGGGTCTAGCTTTCCTTTGCTTCCGACTGGCTGCTTAGGAGCTTGGCCATTGCCTACAATCTGACGACCAATCTGTTTTTTGGCTTGTTCTTCTTGCTGCAGCTGCTGCTCTCGCGATTGCATCTGTTGATACATTCTTTCGCCTTTTACAATACGATAAGCCTGTGGCAGATCCATATTTGGATTTGCTTGTAGCATTTTATGCACATCAGCTCTTAACTCTTTATCTGTTTTGATATCAGGGTTTTGATCCATAAAGTTATTTAATGATAACCTGGCTTGTGCTTTCAGCTGCTCTTGTTGGAGAGGCTCATAAATCTCCATCATCATTTTTGCCTGCTGCACCTTTAACATTTCTCGCCATTGTTTTACAGACTCTGGATTAAATGGGTCTAGCTCAAACCCATCATCAAGTGCAGTATTGGCAAGTTCCTGCAGTCCTTTAAACGCATCTGAATTCGTTAGGGTCTGCTGTTGTTGTAGTAGTTGTTCTTTTAAAGTAGCTACTTCTTTCTTTTGTTTGGATAGCTCTTGATTGCTCTGTGTCCATTGTTTTCGAAACTCTGAAAGGACTCGTTTAGTTGGCTCGTCAGATTGTTCATAGATTTGTTGGAAGGACTCGCCTTCAAGCATACCATTCTCTTTCCATTCCTTCTCTTTTGTAGCACGAAGCTCTTCAGCAGATAGCTCCTTTTGCTTCTCCGCCTTTTCATATTGAGCAAGTATCCCATCAATCGCTTTGTCTTTTTCAGTCTTATGATCATATGACTCACTTGTTTCTGTAACCTCTGGAGCAGAAGCCTCCACGGTTTCTGTTGCTTCTGCTCCACTGGGTTGTGTATTGGCATTTTCATCTGGCATATATTCTCCTTACATGCGGCTTGCGAAGAGATCATCCATCTCTTCTTCGTTAATTTCTTCTTCTTCTTCTTCCATCATCATTTCTTCTGGCTCTTCTTGTGCCATAGTGATTTGATCATCGATAGTGCTATCTTCCAGATAGCGTTTAAAATCTTTATCGTTGGCCAGGATAGCCAGCTCACCAGCCAACATTTGTACAGCCCTGTCATCTGTGATTGCGTCAAAATCAATCTCAAAATCAACTCTAGCATCCTGAGCTGCTTTATCAATCATTGTCAGATTTGTAGTTAAATCAAGAGGAAACTCTTGTAAATCACCTTCTACTGCTGCAACAGGTTCAGCCTGAAACAATGTTTCCAGAATTTTATTTACTTCTTTAATGAGAATGTTTGTAGGAGCCATTGAAAAAGAACCAACCGGAGATGCAGCTGTCATTGCTTGATCTTGTAACTGTTCTTGTTCTGCACCAATAGCTCTGGCTTCTTCCATAATGTTTGTTGGTACTGGCATACCACCAGTCGGTTTGTTGTAATGATCAGGCATCTGATATCTCCGTGTTTAGTTTTGTAGTATGATTTAGTTTAAAAGTTTTGTCAATAGCATCTGTCATATGCATCCCTGATTTGAGATGAGCATCAAACTCAGCTACTTGTCGTTCGTGTTCGTTATGCTCTGTTATCTTTCTGTGAGTGTGGTCATCTAGCTCCTGCTGGCTTACAGGGACAACACCCTTCTGTGCCATTACTTGATCTCTGTGAGCAGGGCTTTTAATTTCGCATCCAAGACCCCGATCATAATAACTAAGGCTATCACCCCAACGACCAACAGTTCTGGCAAACAACTCACCACCAGACGGTAAGGCAACATTATTACATTCTTGATCTTCACAAGTAACTTTATTTGGCTGCTTACCATCTTCTGTGTCTCCAATAAACCAAAGATGCTCAAAGACTTTTTTACAAGCTATACAACGATAATTGTGTAATGGCATTAAATCATACCTCCATCTTGGCCAGGTAGAAACTGTACGACATCATCTGGACTAGGCTGACCCTGCAGTCCTTGTGATGCTTCCATATTTTGAGCTGGCTGTCCTACTGGCTGTTGTGGATTTTGATCTCCTCCCAGGTCAGATAAAAACTCATTGGGAAGATCAAGCAGCTGGACTAGATGAGTAAGCAGCTTCATCGGAGACACACCAAAATCTCTGACAATCGGCAATGTAGATAAAAACTCTTGTTTCTTGACGGCTTCTGACACTGGTGTAGATCCCATATCATTGGCATAAAACTCAAAGTCTCCATCTAAATGTTTCTTCATTACCTTTGTTGGTTCTCCATTAATAATGATTGAGTCACCCTCTTCTGGAATATATACTTTGTAGATTGCCAAATATACTCTAGATATTTCTTCAATCATCAAATCGCGTTCTTTTGCTAATCGACCAATCTCAGATGACGAATAGGATGCAAGAGCTGTAATCTCTGTAGCCGTTGCTCTTGTACTTTCACCGCGAGTAAAAGGTGCCAAAACAGACCCTTTATCAAAATCATCCTGCACTTGTCTAACATATCCTTCCAGCTCCGTTGGCACAGGAGTATGAGGCACAGACATAATAGCCTCGCCCAATCGTCGTCCTTGTTTTTTTGTGACCAAAACATATTCACCATCTTCACCGCCAACCAGCTTATTCATCTCATCTTCGGTAATCATTTCTTTATCGACCAACCATTGACGTGCAGTTTTGCGTATCATATTGGATTGAGCCGTTCTAATGATGTTTGTTTCCTGTACTTGATCATAAACGCGTCGAAGAGCTGAGTATCCTCTCATTGGCACATCTGGATCTTCTGAAAAATACAATGGCACAATAGGACACACTGGCCGGTTAAAATGATCTTTAAATGGTATGTCATTATATTTGATAGTTTTGAGGTCCTCTCCAATACCTGTTTCGATTTCAATACCATCAAATAAAAGTTTCTCTCCATTGCCGTAGTTAGGCGACCAGACTACAATCTTGCCTAGCTTCATATCATACCATTCTACGATTTCTATATATTGAAACTCTGGATCAGTTAATGCTTTTTCTTTGTTAGGGTCGAAGCTAATGTTTGGGTCATCTGTTTCGATATATACATTTTTATCGCCTGTACCCTCAAACTTTTTATTGCCATATCTTGTTTTTGCTTCGGCCACAGTAATCCAGCTCCTGTGACCAACATAAGATATTTCTTCCCAAGTTTGTGCATCCGTATCTACAATAACATCCCAACATTGTATTGAGCAGGCTTTAACCCTTTTGATCGGATCAGGATGATCAGTGGGTATAAGTTTGATGAAAGAACAATCATATATAATACCTCTTCTTGATGTTTGACCTAGCGGTCGAAGAATCTTTGGCAGAAACTTATTGCATAGAGCTTTGGCGATTTCTGGATTTCCGTCGCCTCTTATATCTTCTTTAACCAGGACAGATGGAGCGCGTGAAAACAAGCTGGCAATATAACCCTCTACAAACTCATAAGCTCTTGATGTTTCAATCAAGTTTTGGTCATCGATTGCATCTATTCTGCCACCTTTGTTCCAGTATCGAGTCATATAAGCCAGGTATAACTGCCTCATTTCTGGTTGTTTATCTTCCCAATATTTCTTATGACGACGATAATGTTCTGCAATAATTTTTGGTTTCATCGTGACCTATTCCTCATTATACCTTGTTTTGAACGCTTGCTTTTAATCTCTGTCAATAACATATCCATAACACTTCTTTGTTTTTGCGTAACTTCAAGAGAAGATATATCTCTTGAGCAACGATATGCAAGTGCCATTGCATCAGCCATATCATCATTACCAGAAGCCGCTTCAGGAGTTACCTTCTTGACAACCAGACCAGTTAGCTCTGTTAATGCAGTAGCATCACACTTGAGTATGATACCATCATTTATATATATTCTCAATGTTTCGTAAGCATCCAGCTTGGATTTAACGGTCGTAACCCAATCACGACCATCCTCTTCATTGTACCAAAGGTTCTCGTATCCAAAGTGTTTAAGCCGAAATAAAACAACGTGACCGTGATTGTTTGACTCACACAAGATTTTTGCCTTGTGGTATTTATTGGCAACCTGCATAACCTTTTCTGCAAACTGAGATGGTGTTGTCATATTGTCTCGCCAGAAATACACAGGCTGCTTAGTGGCCATAGACACAACACAAATAGCAGAATAGTCTCCTCCTACTCCTCCTCCAACATCCACACCCATAGCATATACGTCGTGTTCTTTTGGCTCCTCCAGAACCCTGTCACGCGTTTTACATACAACAGACTTGATCTTTTCAATCATTGATGGATGGAAGTATGTATTCTCATCAAGGTGAAAAGCATCTTCAAGACAGGCCGGATACTCTCTTCTAAACTCAGAAATACCAAGAGTACCCAGCTTCATACGTCGCCAATACAGCTGGTCATAGTCCAGGTTGTATTGGTTCATCAGTACAACCTCTGAGTGCGTTGGAACAAAATCAGGAGGCGCTTCTTGTCTGTATTTATCGTGCATCCACCACCAGCTGCAGAACAGCTGCCACCCGTTCTCTGGCGCATTGGATGCTAACTCATAAAACTTGTCACCGTGTTTCTCTGCTGTACTCTCTACCCACAAATCACCATCGTCACCAACAGTAGCTTCCAATGCTGTGATTAGCTTTACTGGGTCTTTGTAATATGCAAACTCGGTAACGTGCGCTCCCTGCAAAACAAAAGAACGAGTACCATACCTGGAGCCAGCAGTAAAACAAGATAGCCTGGCTTTGGTATCTCGAAACTGTGTTGTAGAGGCGTTGTCTGTTTCCAGCTCACGATGAAAAAACTTTGGCATTTCGTGATACATTATCTGATCAACATCTCTCATCTCCTTGGAAGAGTCATCACGAAAAGAGATAACACCATATTTTAATGCGTGCTTAGATGTATATACCTTCCACAGAGAATAGGCTCTTAATACAGTAGATATACCAATCTGACGACCTTTTACAATCACAACCTTTCGATACCGTTGAATGGTTTTCACCAATCGTATTTGTTCTTTGGTTGGCTCAAAAGGTATTAGCTTTCCATCTTCTTTCCTGGCTATCTTTAATAGCTTCATAAAACGCACAGGGTCAGACAGTGCTTCGTAGGCTTGATCTCTTAAGGCTGGTGGAAGGGTCTTAAGATTGCTCAGATGCTTTAAATCCAGCTGGACAGTGGCTGTCATTGCTTCTTACTCTTTCGTTTTGTAGTAGGAGTAGGTTTATGTAAAACATCTTGTAGAGCTTTTAAAACCTGTTCTTTGGGTATTTCTACCTCTAGGTAGCCAATATAAGAATGACAAGAATCAATCAGCGTTTGAGTGCGGTGATTGTAATACGGCACACCCCATTGACAATCCTCTGGCTCAATGTCGTAATCCTCTAATATTTTTGGATAGCATACAACCTGACGTGCATACTCCCATAAAATCATCATTACTCCGTCCATAGTATTTCCCTCCCGTGACAACATTTCCACCAGTCATTCCTCATTGTTTCTGTGCTGGTTGCATTGGCAACGGCAAGTGCAAAGATTAACCGGCCTAACAAATCAGAGCTAGGGTCTGTTTTGTCGAGAAGATAATCAATATGAGATGGTGTTGTTTTTGCGTGCTTTGCTAACCAATAGCGTGTCTTACCAGATTTATTGAGCTGCTTTGCTATCCAATCATTGATTGACATTTTATCACTTGGCATCTTGTTCTTTCTCCAGCTGTAGCTTGTAAAGGGTATCTTCTAGGTCTTGCTTTTCTTTGTGTAGTCCCTGCAGCTCTGTCTCAAGCTGGAAGGTTTTATTCTTTTGCATTGTCAGTTTTCGCTTGAGAACTGTACGTTCCTTTACAATCTGATCTACGTTACCAGTCTTTAATGCTTCATTGTCTGTTTGTAGCTGCGTAACCAATAATAAAAGGTCATCTAAATCTTTTTGATTTTCTCGAAACTGATGTATCATACGAGTAAGACCTTGATGTGCTTGAGAAAACATAGGATAGTCCGGCCTAAACATTTCTACGACTGCTTCTGCATCTTTCAATGACTTCTTTGTTTTTTCAATGATTTCTTTTAATCTTGCTTGCATCCTTCATCTCCCAATACCTTGATTTTCATACCATAAAATGTACATTTGCCGGCCAATATATCCTCAAAAGTGATTGGGGCTTCTTTGTACCAAAACATATTTTTAAAATCCAATGAGAGCATATGTGCTTCCATTCTTGTAATCTCTATCTCTGTGTGGTTTCTACCAGCTTCTAGCTCAAGTATTCTCCAGTTTGATATTTTCATTGCCATTGTCATTGCTATTGTCATTTATCCTCCAAATAAGCTCAGCTGCTTTGGTTCGTTTGTGTTTATTTGTGGAGTCACCCAAACTGTTACTCCATCTCCCTTTTGATTAAAAACATCAATCTCAATGTTCTTACCTTTGTGATGCGCTCGAAAATACAATACTGCTTCCCATAGTGAGCCACCGTGCCTAACCATATTCCAAGAGTTAAAGCTACGGTGTTGAGCATTGTGTCTATACCAAGCGCACCATTTATCAATCTTCAGGTATTGTATCTTTGATTTCCATTTTCGAAGAAAACGCTTCTTCCATTTTAACCAATCACTCATAGTAATCACCTACTACTACTACATCAGAATACTCTTCAGGCAGCTCAATAACAGATACCTCTGTATGACCATAAGCATAGGCTTTGGCAAGTCTGTGCATACCATCAAGCACTGACCATTTATCGTCATTATTCTTGATAACAATAATCGGGAAACACAGATTGGCTGCAATCACTCTCAGTGCGTGAGGCAAGAAATTACCAAACGAAAAATACTCTTCTCCCCATACTACCTGGTCTTTAAAATGATTAAACTCTGAGATAGGAACCTTTTTCGATTTCATATCTACTGTTAAATCCCACAGCTGCTTTTCATTTATGTGTCTCATTATTATCCTCTATCTTTGTTACTGTCTTAGCTGGATGCACAAAAATCTTGCGACCATCACGCTCTGCATTATCTTCACCTGTTTTAATACACTCATTGCCAAAATAAATAAACTCTTCACCAATCTCTATCTCTGCAAATGATACTCGTTTCACGCTACACCCTGGTTCTCTTGTATTTCTTCCACCACAATCGTAAATGACCACTTATTTGTTTCCACTCTCTTGCGAGCAGACAGCTCCACAATCTGATCATCATCATCATACACAATCCCATTAAGAGCATCACACACACAGCCGAAACAGTTTTGCAAGTCTCTTCTACGATGATCTCCAAAGCACACCTCCAGATGCAATCGTACATCTCCTGTAAATCGTTTAATACCTTTCACATTCATCTGCGCTCTGGCAATCAAGCTAAGATACTGCTCAAAAGTCTTAAGCTCCTCACTCTTGGCCATTCTCGGTTTCCCATTGCTGGTAAAGAGCTTCATCATATTCTTCTTCATTGGAATCTTACGATTACCTTTGATTGATACCTTCATCGCATCTCTCCTGTTGACCAACGAGACTTATTATTAAAAACACTTTTACGAATACGAATAATATGGGAGAAAAATACACTATTATCCCAACACCAATCCATTAGCTTATTCTCTGCACCTTCAGCTGTATATGCTCTAACCGTACATCTCCAGGTCTTATCGCCCTGAAAAACAATAAACCAATCTATCATTTCTGAACCATCATTCATTTCTGAACCTCCTTCATTGTACGACGAGCTATACCAGCTGGACAGGTAGAATAATGACTCTCTCCTACCCACCGTATTGCACCTTCTGTACGAGCATTATTCATTACCACCATTGGCTTCATACCATCAATGTTAATAGGCATCTGTGGCCTAGGCTTACCACCCTTCTTCTCCATCAAAACAAATACAATCTCCGCATCACAATGCTTACATCGTACAATCTTATCTGCATCTATACCATACATCATATGCCTCAACCATTTGGATAGTTATAATCAGTCATCATTCTTCTCCTACTACTCTCAGCTGAGAGCATCCATTACCTCTGTTTATACGACGTAGATTTTCCGCGTGTAGCTTCCAATCCTGACCATCTATAGCAGCCAAACCAAACGCCAATCTCCTAATCGTCTTATTCTCTTTCCTACGATTGTCTGATATAAGATGACCCAAATGACTCGCACTCATATCAAGATAAGCTGCAAACTCTGACTGCGTCATAAACGCCTTATCCAAAATCATTAACACATATCCCTTCATCTTATCCTTCCAATATACCTGACTCATAAATCTTCTTACCAATATACTCTGAACACTCAGGAACAATCGCATTACCAAGAGCTTTCAATCTAGCCAATCTGATGGAAACCCCATCAGTTCTGCTACATACTGGACTTCTAAACGGGAACCCTTCCCAACAATCTCCCCATTCCCTTTGTAACGATAATCCCCTGTGCTGTACTTCTTCTTCATTATTAAAAACCTGTGCAAGCCCCCTGTGCTTTGCTTGTAAGGATCGGAGGCTGTGGGGGTAGGCAATCGCAAACCATCTCGCTCGCAAGTGGGGTGCGCCAAATTGTCTTGCCGATATAACCGTCCATTCAACATCATACCCGATTTTGGCAAAGCACCCGAGTAGGGTATCAAGCCCCCTAGAAGCGATTGCTGGCACGTTTTCAAGCACGACGACTCTAGGTCGTAAATCGCAAATAATTCGGTACATTTCCCACCAAAGACCAGACCTCTTTCCATTTAAACCCCCTCCTGATCCTGCCCAGCTCAGATCTTGACAAGGAAAACCACCACAAAGAAGATCAACATCTTCTAACTCAGATGATTTTACACTCTTAATATCCTCAAATATATTAGATGATTTCCAGTGTTTCCTTAAAATTCTTCTACACTCAGCATCTATCTCTACCTGAAAAACTGTCTCACTATCTGGTATCGCTCGCTCTAATCCTAACTCGAACCCTCCTATACCACTAAACAATGAACCAATCTTAATCATTCTTAAACCCCTACCTGATCCGAAGGATCAAGCCTGTTACCCTCACTACGAGCTATATCAATCAAACATACAACGAGAAAATGACAGGCAAGAAAACAATCCAAATCTCAATTCAACCCATTTATTTTAAACAACATCTTACCTGTCACAATATACTGTATTACAAGATATAATAATAGTCAAGCACTATTTTTACCTTTATTCCCTTCGACTATTGTAATAGTAGCATTTATTATATTTATATTATTGTTACTATTTCTCTAAAAATTTACCCCGCATTTTTTTGTGGTACCTCTGTAGAGGGTGTATGGCCAGGTTTGGGGAGGGGGTATCCGAACAGTGTTAGGGTTTTTTTCTGAACAGCGTTAGGGTATTTTCCCGAACAGTGTTCGGTAAGCTGGAAAATAGGGTGTCCGAACATTGTTAGGATAAATCACTCCTCTATCATCTATAGATAGCCCCCGTATTTACGCGCCACTTTTGCTATCGATGGAATTAAGTTTTCGAAAATAAATTATATTTAATTCGATTGTTGTATATCGCCGTGTTTATCGTCTTTGTTGTTAGGTCGTTATCAATCTACAATTATAAATCGCTATCAATTAAAATCATTACAATATATTGTGATAGCTCAAATCAATATAAAACAACAATCAAAATAATGAGGTATTCATGAACGAATTAACAGAATATGAAACACTACAAATTGAGACGGTTATCCCCTATAGGCTTTTTCAAAGGCAATATAAATTGATATCCGCGACAAAAGAGGAAAGAACTAAAGCTGTCGGGGGCGATAATTACAGGAAACAACGAGCGACCTTTAAAGTTTTCTACTTGCACTTTCAAAAGACTACAAAATCAGGAAGAATTTTTAACAAATATTTTGTGGTGAGATCAAATCTACTAGATTGCTTTCATTGGGACTTTGATGAAACCGATAGTACTTTCAAGCACATTCAATAAAATATAGGAGTTATTATTATGTTTACTTTTACTGCGGACAATAGTCATTGTACTGTCATACTCGCCCATGTCACGAACTATTCTATCAATAAGGATAGACCTTGTTTCAGTGTTCACCTTGTGAATGGTAATAGTTTATGGGTACCTCAACAATACGCGCTTGATTTTGAACTAGCAATGATTGAATATTGGGGGTCGAAATGAGAGCACAAGATATATCGATCCTCATCGCATGTGAGGAGTCCCAAACAGTTTGTAAGGCTTTTAGAGAGCTCGGGTTCAATGCTTATTCTTGTGACTTGCAAGCGAGTAGCAATGACGATGAGAGCATGCACCCGTATCACATCCAAGGGGATGCAATAGAGGCGCTCCGATCCCGTGCTTGGGATTGCGTAATTGCGTTTCCTCCTTGTACTTATTTGAGCAACGCGGGCGCCTCACATCTATATCTTGGAAACAAGGGTATAGAAGATGATAAACTCACGACCCTAGACAACGGCAAGAGAGTAATAACAGAACGCTACAATAAAGGGTTGCAAGGGAAAGAATTCTTCCTTGCCTTCCTCGATTGTGTCCCTCGTTATGTAGCGGTTGAAAACCCGAGACCGGATAGTGCATATCGATTGCCAGAGCGCTCTCAAGTAATTTGTCCTTCCCAATATGGTCACGACTATACCAAAACCACTTGGTTATGGTTAAAGGGGCTCCCTTGTCTATTCGATACCAAGCCTCAACCCAAGCACGGTCTTGCTTCTTTTACGAACCTTCATCGATCGCCAAAACAGCGGTCGAAATTTCATTCAGGGTTCGCTGAAGCGATGGCATGTCAGTGGGGTTCACACATTCTCAAAACAATAAACCAATAACAACAAACCAAGGATAACATTATGAAACTAGAACGCTGTACAATAACCATCAATCCATCAATCAAGCGCGCCCTTATCAAAAGACATGGGCGCGTCTTTTATCGTTCTCTCTCTATCTATCTGCAGTCTATTGATAGACATGTCTCAGGGCATGCTATTCGTTACGTTAATTTTGAATTGGAGCTGGATGACTTCGAGGTCGTCGGTTTCGCTGAATTTGATATCGACGAACTAGAGAATGAGGTTCTCGTATACTCTTTTACAATCAATAACAATCAATAAATAAACCAAGGATAACGCTATGAATACAAACAAATATTTACTACCCAATTACAGACAATATATTCCAGCTCGTAATAGCCAGGATGAAACATCGTTCACTGATTTAATGACGAACAATTCTGGTTCTCGTTATAGCATTCTCTCAGGATCCTCAAAATTCAGCAAAGGACAAGACTACCTTGTTAAAGGTGTTTACCTGGATCCTCATTACGGAATCCAGGTTTGCGCGTTCTCAAAATCTTGTAAACAATCTTGTCTGATCAATACAGGGCACATGCCTAGACATCAGACCAAAAGATATAAACTTACCTCAGCTCTATCCCTATATCCTGAAAAGTTTATCAATCTCTTTATTCTGG
>BCSF01000140.1_pt1 | contig 32449 bp, 47 predicted proteins | sample 1016431 | NCBI WGS metagenome assembly BCSF01 (sample SAMD00045685;SAMD00045686;SAMD00045687;SAMD00045688;SAMD00045689;SAMD00045690;SAMD00045691;SAMD00045692;SAMD00045684;SAMD00045690;SAMD00045691;SAMD00045692;SAMD00045684;SAMD00045685;SAMD00045686;SAMD00045687;SAMD00045688;SAMD00045689, study... | reverse complement strand
GTATTCTACTAACATTTGCTTCTCTTCAGAATCACCAACTTTAGCAAGATCAGTAGTTTGGAAATCACGATAGTAATCTACAGACCACATGTCAGGCTGAAGAACAAATACTTTGTCAGTTGCCATCAAACGGTTAGGAACAACAGTTAGCTCACCGTAGTCAGAAACGTAAACATCTACTGCGTTAACAATAGTTTTGTCTGCAACTTCTTTGAACTTAGTAGCGTTGCCTGTAAATGCAGTGATCTTAGATTTCTGGAAAGCACCACACATAATGATTGAAGGATTACCGCCTTCTGTCCAGATGTCTTCAACAACACTTGTTAGCTCAGCTTCTTAAAATACATCAGCCGTACCGTTGTTAGGAATACCTTTACCTACGCCCCAATCGGCTGAATCAGTATTAGCATCACCGCCATTACCAGTAGAACCAGTACCTTCACGTACTACATTAGTACGAAGCCAAGAAGTTATTGAACCAAGTTCACGCGCTGTAGAACCATCACCTGCCGCTTGTGCTTTAGAAGTACCTACCAAAGTCTTTTCCATGTCACGTTTTAGCTCAAGACCTTTCTTAGCTAATTGGTATGCCATTTCTGAAGCACGACCTGCCGCATCAGAAGCTTCGTTAGAACCAGAAACGCTAACAGTTTTAGTAGCGATCTGAGTGTAGTTACCAACACGAGCAGTTGCATCAGCACTTGCTGTAGCCGCCGCCGCACCTTCAACAGCTTTGTTATCAGTTGCCGCCGCTAGTGAGTCAGTTTGCCACTCGTAGTAAGTACCACTAGTAGTTCCTTTACCTACGTTAGAGATAAAAGGAGTGTCAGTTGGAGAAATGTTGTAAATAATATCTGCAAGGTCTTCTCTAATACCTGTTGCATCATAAGTCTTATAAACTGCCATAATTAAATTTCCTTATTAAATAAAGTTAAGAGGTTAAAGACAGAATGGCGTTTGCCGCATCTGTCACTTTGCCAGAGCTTTTTAGCTTTTGTCGTTGTTCCTTAACGGCGCGAGCTTTGCGTGTTTGTGCTGTAGGAGGCGAACTAGCTTTAACTTTCTTCTTAACAACAGGCTGTCGCTTCTTCTTGACAGTTGCCTTCTTGCTAACAAGTTCGTCATATAGTCTTGCCTTGTTTATTACAGCTACATCACGCGCTGTCATAAGATTGGCTAAAGTGTCATCATCATACCCTTGACCTCTAGCATATTCTACAACAGACTTTTGGAACTCAGGCGAAACCCACTCAGGTAGTATCTCTGATAGCTTCGCTTGTTCCTGCTCCATCAACTTAGCTCGTTGTTCCTGTTGTTGCTTGTCAGCTTGCGCTTTAGCTTGTTGAAAACCTGCAATGCTCTGACGGAGATTATCTTCAATCTCTTGAACACGTAGTTGCTGTTTTACAAATGCAACAGGATCATTCTCTTTGTCGATAGTGCCTAACAGTTCTTTAGCCTTATTAACCTCCGCTAGTTGATTCGTAGCGGCTAGTTCCATAAGTTGCAGATACTGCTGTCTCTCAGCATTAAGAGTAGACTGCAAACCTTCAAGTTCTTTAGACTCCTCTTGTAGCTTCTGGACACGCTTAGTGTAATTCTTCTCAAGTTGATATCCTTTCTTCAACTCTTCGAGATTGACTTCGTACTCTTCACCATCCACTTTAACAGTGTACAGATCACTTTCTGTAGTCGTCTCTGGAGTTTCAGACTCTTCTTCAACTTCATCAGAATCCCCCACTTCAACGTCACCTTCGTCTTCTTCCGTTTCGACTTCGGTTTCTTCCTCTACTTCATCTTCGACTTCTGTGTCTTCGTCTTCAGTAGCGACCTCTTGAGTTTCCTCTTCGAGGGTTTCTTGCTCTAGCTCCTCTTCCTTCACTTGCTCCTCTTCGGAGGGTGTTAAAAGTTTAGCTACGGCTTCATTCATTGTAAGAGTTTCATTGACATCCACTTGGGGTAGTCTCCTATGTAGTTCTATATATGTATATTATACCATACTTTTAAGCAAATGTAAAGCTTTATTTTACTTTTTGTTGGTATTCGTAGTTTGACACGTAACCTTCAATAACATCTTCAACCATACCTACTGCTTTTTGTAAATGCCAAAGATCATCACGTTCGTCAATCTCTTGTGACTTAGCCCACGTTACAGCTATGCTGTTTTGTATATCAGAGAAGACCTCTGTTAAGAGACCTCCCCTGAGCAACTGTCGGGCTACGTCTGCTTTTCTTTCTGCATCCATTACTCACCACTCATTCTTAGTTTACTGTCACCAATACCTACTGGTCGTTTCTGTTGAGCTTCAAGTCCAAGTTCTGCCGCTTCTTTCTTCTTCATCCATTCAAACTTCTCACGCTCAAACTTTAGAGTTTCTAGTTTCAACTGGAACTCAGACTGTTTCATCTGAGCTTCTGCTTGTTGTGCTTGAGCCTGTACTTGTTTTAACTGAGCATCAGCCATGTCTTTCTGTGACTCACCCTGAGCCGCAATCATGTCTGGGCTTGGTTGTGGTTCGGGCGGTTCAATCTGACGAGGATCGCCAATAAATCTAGATGGGTTACGGTATCCTGCATTTTTAATAAACTCACTAGCTAAAGCATGAATATGCTCTGGTTTAATTAGATAACCACCTTGAGTTTCACCTACGCCTCTAAGCATGGTTGCAATGTTGTTTAAGTGCATTAATTGCTGGTCTTTGTTTTGATTACCTAGACCAACAGTCACTGCCATGTCAAATCTATCTTTCCAATCGTAAGGGGCAACAGGTACGTATTGTCCTCTAAGCTTGACAATATCTACTTCACTGTTGTTTGTACGGATTAGACGATAGAGTTGTAAGAATAGTTCTTTAACGCCTGTCTCTGCAAAGATACGAGCAATAAGCTGAATCTTTTCTTGAGCCGCAGTCATTACCTGATTAACTGCTGTAGCGGCTGTATTAGATGTCAAAGCAGATGCGTCTAAGCCTTGAGTCATTCTAGAAACACCCACACGATCTTCTCTTTCTTTGTCTAGCTCGTTTAAGAAGGGGAAGGTAGCCTGACCTATCTGTGGCACTGGAAGCTGTCTAACAGCGCCCTGTACCTTCTCACGAACAATACCACCAATGCGGTTGTCGATAAGGTCTTGCAGATTTACTTGATTCTCTACTGCCGCATATCTACCTGCATTAGATAGTGCTAGGTTATCAAGAGTGTGTCTCCACATCTTACTTCTAATTTCTTGAATATCTTTTACAAGGTCAGCAATACTAACACCAGTAAACTTATGAGGCATCATGATTGGAGATAAGTTGATAATAGGCAAGTGACCTACTTCTTCTTTGTCAAGTACAACATTACCTACCATGTGTACTTCCATGAGCTTCATCTTTTCTTCGTCTTCGTCAAATACTCTAACCCATGCTTTAATGTATTCAACAACTGTATCATTTGAAAAGTCAATAGGTTCTTCTACATCATCAAATCTAGAGTTCTCAACTTCTGAGTTCATCAAGACTGATCGGTGTCCCTCTCGGACATCTTCTCGATTATAACCTGCATCAACAAGTGACCCAATGCTAACTTCTTGTACTCTTGCGACAAAGGTTGCGTCTTTAAGACTTTTACTTCTCGCCTTAATCCTAAACTCAGAGGATGGGATGTTGTCAACGACTGGCTTACCGCGATAATCGTCACGGCGTACAGTAACATCATAGAGGTTCGGGTCTTCTTCATTAACTTCCTTTTTAACAATCTCTAGTTTCTCATCTTCTTCAAGAGCTTGGACTTCAATCTCTTCAATACCTGTAAAGTTCTCAATATCACAGTATTCATCTTGTTGCCAACTTACTTCTACCAAACCGTTCTTCATTAGAAGAGCATCTTTGAACCATGTATACAATACGTTAAAACCATCACACCGCTTGTCAAACACATAGTTCAAATAGTCTGTAGCCTGTTGAGCCGCATTTTCATCTTCAGCTCCTGTTGGCTCAAACTCAACAAATGTATCCCCTGAAGCAAATACTTTCATCAGAGAAGGCATAATACCCTCTACTGTTTTCAAAGTATCTCTAGTAACTACAGAAGAAAAACCATCTTCCTCATCGCCAAAAGGCTTTCCATAGTAGTAGTCTAAAGCCTCGGACTGTTGTTCAGCTAGATCACTATTAGCCCAAGAGTCAGCCGTGTTCAGTTCTATGCCGACTAACTGTGCTAGTGCTTCATCTGTTATACTTGTTTCCATTTATACATTACTCCAGTTTTTAATTGGGAGAGACCGATCACCGTAATCAGTCCAGTTCTGTGACTTACCTGCTATTGCAAACTGAGCGCACATTACAGCATATCTCGTTGCACACAGAATATCATCTTTTATTGGTACTATCTTTCCATCCTTCCTGTGGTATGCTCTAAACTCTTTGAACCATTCTTCTAAGTGTGAGAATACCTTAAACCTTCCTGTCTCCATTCTTTGAAGCATTTCCATAATAGAAGGTTCAATAAAGTTGTTACCCTTTCCTGTCTCGCCAACAGCCTTTGGATTACGCGCCCAATCATGCAACATGTTGACACCTTGATCTCGATACTGTGAAGCAAGACTCACTCCGCTTCCCTTATCGCTCTGTAAGCCATCTTTCGGCCATGCTACAGGTATCCATTGGGGTCGTTGCTTAATCGCCGCAGAATGGATTATAGCGGTTTCCTGACGGCTTGAATAGGTGTCATAGACATAATACGTATCGCTTTCTTCGTCTATAGCTATCCAAGCAACTGCTGTAGGGTGGTCATAACCAAAGTCAAGACCTGCAATTCTTTTCCAATGGTCTGGTATTTCAAAAGCATCAACCATGATGTTGTCTTCTGATACAGGGAACACAAGACCAGAACCAAATACAGGGATACCTTGACTTCTTAGTTGTCTCTCGTGTGGAGGATACTGAGCCAATAGTTGTTCTTTAGTTTCTTCATCTAGGTGAGGAGCATCGTCCCACGTAGCCTGTATTAATCTTTGACCATCTTTAATGTCATTCATGAATTGGTTTACAACAGGAGTCATACCGTCCTCTGGAGTAAACGTCATCATTACGTATCCGTTTGTTGCTACGGTACGTGTAATACACTGGGTGTAGATATTAGAAGGTGGTTGCTCATCAAGCCAAATCCAATCTACTGGTCTGCCGTAGAACTTCTCTTCACCCATCTCGTAGGACTTAAAGCCAATACGAGACCAACCATCAGGGTTGCCGTTCTTATCGTGGTGCTGAACCATGACACTATCATACGTGTTACCTGTTGCACCTCTACGTCTAGTCTTTTCTCCAATCATTGACAGAGGCACCATGCCTGTACCCCACATGTCTTCACTTTCAGCTAGACCAAACAATTCTGTCTGTAGAATATCTCTTGTCGTATCGTTAGATACACCTGCCGCCCAACAGTAGATAGGCTTATCAAATCTATTGCCTTTCCACCAATCAGGGTATAAACCTGTTAAGTGACACGCTGTAATGTATGCACCACTTGTAGACTTACCAATCTGGTTAGCACACATTGCCAACACCTGATGAGCATCTTTGGTGGAATTAGCTAGACTCTGTTGCCACGGATACAAATCAAAGTGATCTTTCTTGTTGAACTTTATTCTTTCTTTTTGTTCCTTCAACAATTCAAGAAGACGTTTCTTTTGCTCCTTTGGAATCTTTGCAAGCTGTTCTGGCGTTAAATCCACTGCTATTCTACTTCCGCATCAATGACAGGGTTCTTGTTTAATATTGCTAACAGCTCTGTTTGAAGCTCTTCGTCTTTCAAGTCTTTAGCTTCTTTGTCTGTTACAATCATCTCCATAGGTTTGTCGTACCCTGCTCTGTACAGAATATCTTGTTGCGCCTTTAGCCGTATAGACTCTTGTTTGGCTGTCTGGGCTAACTCAATGATACCTGTTAACGCCATAGGTACATGAGCGCCTATGCGTTCTTTAACCATAGACTCAACAAGTCTCCAGTTGTCACGCAAACGAGACATTGCTGTCCCTGCGCTGTTAGGAGAGTATCCTGCTAGTGTCCACGCCTCACGAGCATTACCAGACTCGACATAGTACGCGACAAACCGAAGGAACTGTTCATTGACGTTGTATTCGTCAGGGTCGCTCTTTTTGAGTAGACGAACCTTCTTTCTCATATCTTTATCAGACATTTGTTACCTCTAGCAACACTATCGCTACATGATCTATGTAGTCGGTACATGCACGACAGCGAGACAAGCTATTGTTATAGACGATGACAATTAGCTATAAGGTTAATTGCAATTAATATTCAACAACCATTGCTAATGATCTTTGTTTACTTCATAGTTATATTATAGCATACTTTTAAGTAAATGTCAATCATTATTGTGACCCAATGTAACATTCGAGTTTTCAGAATCTCGCCAGAGAGAGCATCTAACCTTCCCCCTACGCCGACTGTGTAGCTATAAGGGGGTGGGGTAGTCCTGTACGTCTATACAGTACTGGACAGATATACAGTGTTACAGGAGCGATACTGGTTAGCTATACAGTACTGTACAGATATACAGTGTAGGAATTATTTCACTAGCATAGTGTGTGCGCGTATGCAACCATTATATAGCACTATGCCTATCTATCATGACTATCATAAAACCTATAAGCATTTGTTATATCAATATATTTAGATGCTACCAGTTAGGATATCTGCACCACCTATCACAATAGCACCAGCAATGCAAATTAAAGCGTGACCAGATTAACTGTTTTGGTCTGCATTTAATTATAACATTGTTATAAAAGCTATTGACTTTATCACTAGAACCATTAACATAGGTACTGTAATAAATAACTTAATTAATCACTTTATAAGGAATAGATATATGACTACATTAACTATCAAAAACGCTAAAGTTTTGGCTACTGCTTACATTAACGCACAATCTACCCGCGATAGTGTAACTTCAGTATTGAACGCAAGCTACACTGCTCACACTGAGAAAGATGCAAAAGCTACCAAGTTTATCATTGCATTTTGGGGAGAAGTCGCGAAAGATAAGAAAGCGCTCGCAACATTACGCGCCTTGTTCAATCGAGTAACTAAAAAGATCAACAAAGAAAAGGGCATCAGCGAATTGGCATGCACCGTTAAAGATGGCAAAATCCAAGAGGTCGCGCCAAGAGTTAAGACTGGCAATGGTGGCGGTGATGGTGAGACCGCAGAAAATGGCTCAAGTGTTGAGACCATCAAAGCTGATACGGCTATACAATACAAGTCAGCATTGCATATATTGGAACGTATGCAAAAAGCTGAAAAAGATGAAAAGAAAGCGGAAGCGCTAGACATAGCTATCAAAGCCCTAGCCAGTCGCGTAGCCTAATCAATGGATAACGGCGGAGCATGGAAGCTCAAAGCCTTTATAACATTGTTATAATTATTGATTCAGTAGTTATAACAATGTTATAAAACCAGCCACTAATTAAACTAAGGAGATTATATGGCAAAACTTACATACTGGGTAGCACCGATCAAAGACGATCATAGTTGCTACAATATACGCACCAAAACCAAGCGCGAAGCATTAGCATTGGTTGAGGAGTACGGCGCTGAGTACTACGGCGATGTTAAAAAGCATGTAGTATACTATAAAGATGCCTTTGATCTAGCAAGCATGGCATTAGGTGAGGGAGGATTGTTTGAGCCGTATGAGTGATGGAATAGGGACAAGGATTGTCCTTATAACATTGTTATAATTATTGATTCAGTAGTTAAAACAATGTTATAATTCTTAAACTAAGTGAGGTAATTGTATGAATAAGTTTACAAAGAAAGCAGTATTCAATAGGATTTTGCGCGACTATTACACGCATTATAATCATTATCTAGGGCAGGATATTGCGAGGCTCAAACATATATCTATGAATGGGTACGATCGGTTGCATGATGATCCCGTATACAATCAAATCTTGAAGTATAAGCAGGAGTATGAGTTTAAATGCGAGGCTCTAACTGATCTATTGGTTGAGTTATTTTCGATAAAGTATCGCGCATTCTATACAAATTACGACCGATTCAATATCGTATTGGCTGAGAGATCGCTTGAGTTAATAGGCAAGCGATTGGAATTAGAACACAAACTAAAAGGCGAGGTAGTGTAGCATGGCGGGATTTATATTATACGAGGGCGATAGTCTATTGACTGGCAAGCCTATCGTAGTGATTGCAACAATGGGTGGCAACAATCCTAAAACTGACAATGATTTCAAATCAATGGTGCAGACTTGGATATTGTGCCGAGATGTTGAGCCGAATATCGCGGTTAAAACTGGTGAAGATGAAGATGTATGCGGTAACTGTATACAGCGCCCAAGTCTAGGCGGGGCTTGCTATGTGCGAACGTACCAAGCACCATTGTCAATATGGCGCGCATATAAGCGGGGAAATTATAACTCAGTTATAAATCTAGAAAGCTTACGCGGTGCTGAATTGCGACTGGGTAGCTATGGCGATCCATCTGCTGTACCATATGAGATATGGCGTAACCTGATCGACAAGGTACAGCCTAGACTGATGACTGGGTATACGCACCAGATGTCGCATCGAGCATTTGACAAACGCATGGGTGAAATCTGTATGATTAGTGCGGATACGCCAAAGGTCGCGCTCAAGGCTCAAGCCGATGGATTCCGCACGTTTAGAATGACTAGCGATTCGACTCAGCTATTGCCTAATGAGATCGTATGCGTGAATGAGACTGAGGGTACTAGCTGTATAGACTGTGGTCTGTGCGATGGTGCGAATGACAAGCCGAACATCGCCATACTAGCGCATGGTGCAAAGGCGAGTAGCTATAACAAGAAGTATGAGAAGATAAACGTAATTAATTTATAACAATGTTATAAGGAGTAATGTAATGAAACACGATGACGATAAATGGGAGTTGATAATTCTATCTGGTCTGATATTATTAGCTGTAATGGTTGTATCATATAGAACAGGAGCGATGATGTTATGATGTATTCAGTATGGGTGGGTGGTGTTGAGGTTAACGCTAACCTGATGTATAAAAAGGAAGCCGAGCGTGTAGCTAAGATGTGGCGCGATGATGGCTATGATGATGTGCAGGTGATGAGTTATGAGGGATATGTTTCGTAGTGTGTGGCGTGTATGGGCGAAAGCGCTTGGCGAGAAGTCTGGCGCGAGTAACCGAGAAGCTGATTATATTGCGCTAGTGCGTAGTATAATTGTAGGGTTGAACTTTATTACCTGTTTGTTTATAATCGCAGGTGTAATACATAATTGGTGAGGTGTAATATGAAAGTGTTTGGTGATGTTGATGATATAATTATTAATGCGTGTCGAGAGTCAGACAAGATAGGTAATCCTGCTTGGCTCGAAGACTTAATTGATGTGGCGATTGACTATGCTCCAGAGTTGTTAGAACCAGAGGAGTGGGCATCGCTAACGAGTAAACTTCAAGAGGAGAATTACTGATGGATTATCCAGATTTGAGGTATACTGTATATGTAGACGGTACTCAGGTAGAGGGTCGCGCTCTGACTAAACACGAGTCTGAGGAGATTGCTGACTTCTATGAGGGTCAAGGCTATGAAGATGTTCAAGTGTATGATTTATTTTTACAGGAGATAGTGTAATGGAAAAGGCACATAGAAATCTGGTGCGGTGGGCTATAGATCAGGGCTATACTGTAGACGTATGGGGCGAAGATGAGTTCCAAGACTATAGAGGCACTGACTTTAGCGAGGCTGTCGAGAACATTGAGGCTTGTGATGGTGGTACAATATACCTTAACAATGCCGATGGCGAGACTGTAGCATGGTTCAGTTATGTCTTTGACTGGGATCAAAACCCTGATGAGATAATTAATGATTGGGGCATCAATGAAGTTAGTGGTGCTTGGGATAAACAATACAATACTTTAGGAGGTTGTTATGGAGTTTCTTAATATGTTTGACAAGTGGATAAATGAGAGGGTAGCTAAGGCTATCGAGGATCAGGCTAAACTACATGAGCGCGATGCCGAGCGCATAGCTACACTGGAACGTAAGCTGTCGCAGATTGACATTGATTTTGATTTTGAATCGCGCTTAGATGAGGTCGAGTATTTAGCTAGTCATCTGGAGGACAGGGTATCTGAGGTGGAAGATGCCGAAAGCGATGCTCAGGCTAAGGTGCGTAGGTATATCCGAGAGTATTTTGACTCGGCTCGTATTAAAGTAACGATTGACAAAGAGGTGATATGATGCTAGTATTCAGTTATGCAAGTAAGAAAGAGTTGAAAGAGAATATCGGCAAGCCGTTGAATTATATTGAGACTAGCTTGTTTGGTAATGAGTATGTGAGCAATGGTACAATAGTCGGTGCTAATCGACCACATATAACTGGTCTGGGTAGAGAGTTCTTTGCTCAGGTAACTATGGAAAACAATTTAATTAAGGCGGTGAAATAATGGATATGCCAATTATATTCCAACCCTATAACAGGGCTAAAGCTGAAGCGACTTTCCCCCTCATCGAGGCTGACTGTACTCAGTCTGATATTAAAGAGACTGCGTGGATGTATTCCCTTGATATAATGAATCGTGATCCTGTGATACTTGCTGATGCGTTTATCGGTGAGTATCTGGATACCCTCGATGATATGCGACACTATCACAGTGAAGTGATGCAAGCCCTAGCTGATGAGGATTATGTAACTATGGGCAAGCTAGTCGAAGATGCTGTTGGTGGTCTTGTTAGTCGCACTGTTGACTACATCGAGGAACACATACTAAACTTAGGAGGCGAATAACTATGCCTACTTTATTCGGGAGGATACTTACAAATGAATTTCGTAACGGCGTTGGTTTTGATATTGAGTTTTCACACAGCCGTCCAGTGTGGGGACTTAACCGAGAAACAGGAGAACTTGGAGCAATGTCCTTTGAGGGTGTCATCATCCTGCTCCCTTTCTTCATGCTCTCATTCGGTAGAATATATTCTATGGAGGTTTTAGACGATGAATAAAGATATGTTTGATAAGCTGATGGAGACAATCAAGTCATCAATGGATACCGCCAGTAATGCCACTGATGAGATGACTCTGTTCAATCTAGCTTGCGAGTTGACTCAAGCCTATCCCCTGCTAAGTGGCGAGGCGTTTGATGAATAGCGGATGGGCAACTACTCATCATGCTTGCGAGATGTGTACCAGTAGCGATGGTGCATCAACCAATCATGATGGGTGGACAACTTGTTTCAGTTGCGGTGAGCGTTATAATTCTGGTGGTAATTATAACAATGTTATAAATATAAACAGTAATGTAGGAGTATCAACTATGGAAGTAGGTAGAGGTAATCACCAAATGATACGCAGTATCAGCAAGAATACTTGCGAAAGGTACGGTATCATGGTGGATGGTCAGGATATTATCTTTGAGTATCGTGATAAAGACTCTATGGTGTGCGCTCAAAAGGTTAGGATGGGTAGTAAGGATAATCAGCGTAGCTTTGGCGTATGGGCTGATGGTCTGCTGTTTGGTCAGCACCTGTTCCCTAAAGGTGGTCGCTATCTAACCATCACTGAGGGTGAGTTCGATGCCGCGAGTGTATATCAAATGAGTGGTAGTAAGTATGCATCTGTATCCATCAAGAATGGAGCGCAGTCTGCTCTCAAGGATTGTAAGGCTCAGTATGAATGGATTGACAGTTTCGATAATGTAATTATATGTTTCGACTCTGATGAGGCAGGGCAAACCGCCGCCAAAGAAGTGGCATCACTCTTTGCAGGTAAAGCTAGGATTGTCAAGCACCATCCTGACTTTAAGGATGCTAACGACTATCTTGAGAACAGTAGGGCTGATGATTTCAAGAGTGCTTGGTGGTCTGCTGAGATACATACGCCTGACGGCATCATTGCAGGTAAGACTCTGTGGGATAGCGTTAATCAACCTGTAGAGAAAGCATCTGTACAATATCCTTGGAATGGTCTCAATGATCTGACCTATGGGGTACGTCATCATGAATTGGTAACACTCACAGCAGGTAGTGGTGTTGGTAAGAGTCAGGTTATGCGTGAAATACTGTACCATGTACTGCGGGACACCGAAAGTAACATCGGCTGTATATTCCTTGAGGAATCTGTAGCTAAGACTGCAAAGTCTCTGATGTCCTTACACGCTAACAAGCGACTGCACCTGCCAACTGTCGAATCGACTGAGGAAGAGAGGCGTGATGCATTTAACGCTACGCTAGGCACTGATAGGCTATTCTTCTACGATCACTTTGGTTCTACCAGTGTCGAGAACATCGTAGGTCAGGTCAGGTATCTATCTAAGGCTCATGACTGTAAGTATGTGTTCCTAGATCACCTATCTATCATTGTATCTGCTCAAGAGAACGGTGATGAGCGTAAAGCTATTGATGAAGTGATGACTAGGCTTCGTATGCTAGTACAAGAGACAGGTATCGCTCTGTTCCTTGTATCACACCTACGCAGACCATCAGGTAAGGGTCATGAAGAGGGTGCATCGACTAGCTTGGCTGACTTGCGTGGTTCTGCCAGTATTGCACAGCTATCTGACATTGTACTCGGCTTTGAACGTAATGGTCAGGCTGAATGCCTTGATGAGCGCAATAAAACATACATCAGGGTGCTAAAGCACAGGTTCCATGGTGAGACAGGCTTGGCTACTGCGGTAGGATACAACCAAGACACTGGGCGTATGGCGGAAGTAATAATAGAGGGAGAAGTGTTATGAGATGCGCGGCGTGTAACAAAATAATGAGTGAGTATGAGACTTGTATGCGAGCGCCTGAGTCTGGAGAGTTTGCAGACCTATGCGGAGTGTGCTACAATATCGCTTTCGATTTAGAAGATAAAGAAGAAAGCATTGAGGAAATACTTGGAGGTGAAATCAAACATGAGCAAGATTGGTAACGCAATAATTACATTGGAGGATCATGGCTATGATTACAATAGACTTGGAAACAAATCTCTCGCACTCTACGATATGGTGTGCAGGGGTACAAGACCACAGCCAGACGAACGCATCACTAGTGTTCGAGAAGACACAGTTAGAGCAGATGTTATCTACTGCCGATGGCGTAGTGGGTCACAACATAATCTTCTTCGATCAGCCCGTCTTAAAGACCTGTTGGCAGGTTGATACTACTGTACCTGTCTGGGATACTTTGGTTATGGCTAGGCTGTTAGACCCTACACCTGTAGGTGGTCATAGTCTTAGTGCTTGGGGTCAACGTATCGGCTATGCAAAGATGGACTTTGATGTTGAAGACTTTGAAAGTGGCTACACTGATGAGATGGGTGAGTATTGTCGGCGTGATGTCGAGGTAACGACAAAGTTATACAATTACTTGCACTCTGAGTTGAAGCGCAGAGGCTTCAGCGACTACTCGATACAGCTAGAGCATGATGTGGCTCGTGTTACAGCACAACAGGTTGCTAACGGCTTCAAGTTGGACATGGATGTAGCTACTAACTGGCAATCTGAGATGGCTACACGCATTGATGAGATAACTAAGGAGCTTCAGGATAGATTCCCTCCGATAATTACCATCAGGGTTAGCGAGAAGACAGGTAAGAGGCTCAAAGACCATGTTGAGTACTTTAACGTAGGTTCAAGACAGCAAATCGCAAAGAGGTTATCTAAGCTTGGAGTCAAGTGGAAAAAGAAAACACCTAACGGCGCTCCAGTTGTCGATGAGACTACGCTATCAGAGTTAGACTTACCAGAAGCGAAGCTTTGTGCTGAATATCTTGGTCTTGTCAAGCTAAAAGGTATGGTAGACAGTTGGTTGAAGTATGTAGACCCTGAGACACATCGCATTCATGGTTATGTCAACAGTTGTGGTGCTGTTACAGGTCGTATGACTCACAACAAACCCAATCTTGCACAGATACCATCGCTAAAGATTGCTAGAGAATGCTTTAGTGTGGAAGATGGCAATGTTCTGGTCGGTTGTGATGCTTCAGGGCTTGAGTTACGATGCCTAGCACACTACATGAATGACGATGAGTACACTAAGCAGATACTTGAGGGTGATATTCACTCATACAATCAACATGCGGCAGGATTACCTGAACGTAACATGGCAAAGACTATGATCTATGGTCTCATCTATGGTGCAGGTGATGCAAAGCTTGGTCAGATCGTTGGTGGTGGTGCTAAAGAGGGTAAGAAGATACGTGACACGTTCCTAACACAGCTACCATCATTGCGTAACCTTATCAACAAGGCTAAAGGCGTTGCTCAACGTACCAAACGTATCAATGGTATTGATGGTCGTATGATTAAAGTTGACGAGGACTACAAGGCACTTAACAGACTGTTGCAAAGCTGTGGTGCTATTGTAATGAAAGTTGCTGTACGTAACTGTTGTAACAAACTCGATGAGCTTGGTGTATTCTACAAGCTTGTTGCTCAGGTACACGATGAGTTCCAGATCGAGGCTAAACCAGAAGATGCTGACGTTGTTGGTCAGGTTGCACGACAAGCAATCATTGATGCAGGTGTTGAGTTAAAGATGCGTTGTCCAATGGATGCAGAGTATCGTGTTGGGTCTAACTGGAGTGCTACTCACTAATTATCTTACTATAGGGAGGGCTGTGTACTAATTATTTACTATATAGACTTTACAGGAGGTGAAATACATGCTATAATATTACTATAAAGTTAAATAATTAATTAACTTTCAATGGATTACGTTTAATGTAATCTAAAGAATGCAACATAATCTTAATAGTTAAATACAAAGGTAAACTAATATGAACGATAAACCAGTTGTAGTATCATGTGAAATTCATTGGCCTTTCTTGAACAAGCCTAATGAGATGTCAGGCAAGTATCAGGTGGATGTAGGTAAGCTATCCTCTAAGGCAGTAGAAGTGCTGTCGAGCATGGGCATTGAGGTTCACAACAAAGGTGATGATAGAGGTAACTATGTTACTGTTAAGTCAAAGCATCCAATCGTACCTGCGTTCTCTAACACAGACTCGGTAGACTCTGCTTTGATTGGTAATGGCAGTAAAGCTAACGCGGCTCTCAAGCCATATCATTGGGACTTCAAAGGCAAGAAAGGTACATCAGCTAGTCTGTCCAAGCTACTGATTACTGAGGTTGCTGTTTATGATAAGGATGGAGATGGCGGTGCTATCGACATGGATGATGTAATCTAATGTTACTCATTGATGCCGACATCCTAAGTTACAGAATAGGCTTTGCCTGTAAAGAAGAGACTGTTGAGACTGCTATTTCTCAATTAGATAACTTGGTGTTGGACATACTGGTAAGGGGCTGTGATGATGCAGTCCCCTACCAACTCTACTTAACTGGCAAAGGTAACTACCGAAACAAACTTGCCACAATCAAACCTTACAAAGGAAACAGAACATCAGAGAAGCCAGAACACTTTTACCTGTTGCGTGATTACATGGTAGACAAGTGGGATGCTATTGTTGTTGAGGGACAGGAGGCTGACGATGCCATTGCTATCGAGGCCACTGCTCAAGGCAAAGACACTGTGATCTGTAGTATTGATAAAGACTTCCTTCAAGTACCATGTAGACATTACAACTTTGCAAGAGACGAATGGACTACAGTAAATGAATGGGATGGGCTTTACTTCCTATACAAACAAATGTTAACTGGAGACAGAGTAGATAACATTCAGGGTTGTGTAGGTATTGGCGAGGTTAAAGCAGACCGAGCATTGCAATGGTGTGAGACAGAAGAAGACCTGTACCAAGCCGTTATAACTTGTTATAAGGGTGATACTGAGGGCTTGTATGAGAACGCTAGACTACTCTACTTGCGTAGGTATGAAGAAGAATGGTGGGTCGATCCTGTGTCACGAAAGGATAACCATAACGGTGTCAATCCTATAGGTGGAACACCGCCACCTGCACCACTCAGTGCTGACATAGACTCTGAAGAGAAGCTTCAGGTAAGGGTAGGTAATGGCTAAGAAACCTAGAGTGCCTAGAACCAGAGCAGGAGGTAAGTGGACAGAAGCAAGGTATTGGGGATTCATACGTTCAGCGTTAAGAGAGGCGAACAGAAGATTCCCACCAAGATATGCCGCCAAAGCTAAAGCTAAGAAAGCAGTGGTTGGTCAACGTCATCGCTTCGAGTTTCAATGTGCCTGTTGTGAGCAGTGGTTCAAGGATAAGGAAGTACAAGTAGATCACATCGTACCTGCGGGTACACTGCGTAAGTACGAAGACCTACCTAAATTCGTAGAGAATATGTTCTGTGAAGTCGATGGATTACAGGTGTTATGTAAACCCTGCCATCAGAAGAAGACTAACGCAGAGCGTGAGGAGCGTAAAGCAAATGACTAGACATTTAGTAATACCAGATACTCAATGTAAACCAGATCAGTCTTTTGACCATCTTGAGTGGGCAGGTAAGTACGCCGCCGCCAAGAAGCCAGAGGTTATTGTTCATCTGGGAGACCATTGGGATATGCCATCGCTGTCAATGTATGATGTAGGTAAGAAGTCCTTCGAGGGCAGACGATACACCAATGACATCGAGGCAGGACACAGAGGTATGGAAGCCTTCCTTAAACCCATCAGGGCAGAGCAACAAAGGCTACGTCAGAACCGCAAGAAAGTATGGAATCCTAGATTAGTATTCCTGATAGGTAATCATGAACAGCGCATCGAACGTGCTATTGAGAACGATGCCAAGCTAGACGGCTTGATAGGTTATGAAGACTTTAAGCTTGATGAATATGGTTGGGAAGTGTATGACTTCTTAGAACCTGCCATCATTGACGATGTAGCATATTGCCACTACTTTACTAGTGGTGTCATGGGTAGACCAGTAAGTAGCGCACGATCCATGCTAACCAAGAAGCATCAGAGTTGCATCATGGGTCACGTTCAAGACAGAGAATGTGCATACTCTAAGAAAGCAGACGGCACTAGAATCACTGGATTGTTTGCAGGTATCTACTATGCTCATGATGAGGACTATCTAAACCATCAGACTAACGGCAGTTGGAGTGGAATATGGATGCTCCATGAAGTCAACAAAGGACAGTTTGACGAGATGCCTGTATCAATGTCCTACTTGGAGAAGAAGTATGGCACTAACATTTAAAGACTTATGCGAACGTCTTGCCCACCTAGACGAGATAACATTACTAGAAGTATTAGACATAGCTAGTGAGGATATCGTTGAAAAGTTTAAGGACAAGATTGAAGACCGCTATGAAGAACTTGAGGAGGAATTAGAATGAGTATTGATGATGCTACTCCCGAAGAATGGGATAGAGTCGCAGGTAAGATGCACTCTGCCGCCATGTTAAGCTACAAGAATATGGCTGAGAAAGAAGCTAGACTAATGGAATCAATGGTAGAAGAACCACCGCATTACAACTCAGGTGACGTTGAATGTATTGATGCTATCAGGGCATCCATGAATCAGACAGCTTATCATGGGTATCTAAAGGGCAATGTTCTAAAGTATCTTTGGAGATATACATACAAGAAGAAACCTTTAGAAGACCTACGCAAAGCTAAGTGGTACTTGGAGAAACTAATAGAAGAACAGGAATAAATATGAAAGTGATTGATGGTAAGTTCAGCAAGACACCCGAAAGCACAACCCTAGAAAAGATTACCAAAGTAGTCGATAGTATGGACATAGATGAAGAAGATGTTGATACAGAGTTTGCTTTGATAGTCTATAACAGGGAGGGATTCACAACAATAGGAACTAGTCTAAGCATAGCAGAGTCTATCTTCCTACTTGAATCAGCTAAGATTGGATTGTTGGCAGGTGAACCAGATGTCTCAACTACACTACAATAGGAGGTACTATGTCAGGCAAAGGCAGTAGTCCTAGACCAATTCCAAACCCAGAAACATTTGACAACAACTGGGATGCAATATTCGGAAAGAAAAAGGACAGTAAATCAAAAGACAAAGACACTAAAAAGGTAAAGAAATAATGGATAATTATCAAAGCTATATACACAAAAGTAGGTATGCTAGATATCTACCTGATGAGAAAAGGAGGGAAACTTGGGAAGAAACAGTTGATCGCTACTTATCTTTCTTTAAGAAAAGATGTAAGCTAGATGACAAGACTCAGGATGAGCTACGACAGGCGATTCTAAACCATGAAGTGATGCCGTCAATGAGAGCATTGATGACAGCAGGTGAGGCTTTAGAGCGTGACAATGTAGCAGGGTTCAACTGTAGTTACTTACCTATAGACCACCCTAAAGCGTTTGATGAGATGATGTACGTTCTAATGTGCGGTACAGGTGTCGGATTCAGCGTTGAGAGACAATACATAACTAAATTACCAGAAGTATCGGAGGACTTCCATGCCACAGAAAGCATCATCCACGTTGCCGACTCTAAGATTGGATGGGCTAAAGCCTACCGTGAACTTATCACAATGCTCTATAGTGGTCAAGTTCCTGAGTGGGACTTATCTAGAGTTCGTCCTGAAGGCACACCCCTTAAAACCTTCGGTGGTAGAGCAAGTGGCAAAGAACCTTTGGAAGACCTCTTCAAGTTCACTGTTGAAGTCTTTCGGTCTGCCGCAGGTAGAAAGCTGTCTTCCATCGAATGTCACGATCTCTGCTGTAAGATTGCACAAATCGTTGTCGTTGGAGGAGTCAGAAGATCGGCTCTTATCAGTCTCAGTAACCTCACCGATGATCGCATTAGAAGAGCCAAGTCAGGGCAATGGTGGGTAGATAACCCTCAACGTGGTCTTGCAAACAACAGTGCATGTTACACAGAGAAGCCTGACTTTGAAGCATTCCTAAATGAATGGTCTAGTCTCTACGAAAGTAGAAGTGGAGAGCGTGGTTTCTTCAGCCGAGTAGCTAGTCAGAAACAAGCGGCTAAGAATGGCAGACGAGACCCTGACCAAGACTTTGGAACAAACCCTTGTAGTGAAATCATACTACGACCTAACCAGTTCTGTAACCTGTCAGAAGTTATTGTTAGAGCAGATGACACACCTGAGACATTGAAGCGTAAAGTACGTCACGCAACAATACTAGGTACGATGCAAGCAACACTAACTGACTTCAGATATCTAAGAAAGAAATGGCAACAGAACACAGAAGAAGAAGCCTTGCTTGGTGTATCCATGACAGGCATTCAAGATTGTAAACTAACCAATGGAGCAAAAGATGGACTACCTGAATTACTTGAAGAACTTAAAGCAGAAGCTGTACTCGTTAATAAAAAGTGGGCTAAACGTCTTGGGATTAACCAATCCACAGCAATCACTTGTGTCAAGCCTAGCGGTACTGTTAGTCAGCTTGTTAACAGTGCTAGTGGTATACACGGTCGTTTCGCCGAGTACTACATCAGGCGTGTTAGGGCTTCTGTTAGCGATCCTCTTTGTGGTGTACTTGAGAAAGCGGGGATAGCATCAGAGCCAGACAAAGTATCACCCTCTACATTGGTGTTCAGCTTCCCTCAGAAAGCACCTAAAGGGGCTGTGATGTCATCGTCTCAAACAGGAATGGAACAGTTGGAGTTATGGGATGTTTATCAAAAACACTGGTGTGAACACAAGCCGTCTGTCACGGTATATTACCGCGATAGTGAGTTCCTTGATATTGGCAGTTGGCTATACAATAATTTCGATACTTGTAGTGGCGTTTCTTTCCTACCATTCAGCGAGCATTCTTATGAACAAGCTCCTTACGAGGAGATTACCAAAGAGAAGTATCAAGAGTTGGCTAAGGCAATGCCGAAGCACATTGAATGGGACATCACAGAAGACAGTGATAAAACAGAGGGAGCGCAAACCCTAGCTTGCACTGGAGGAGCATGTGAGATTTAACTAGATAAAACAAAGCCCCTATGCCAAACGGTGTAGGGGCTTTTTAGTATCCTTACTTCTTGATAGTCTGCGCTATCTTTTCTCCACTTCGACCTACGACATAACCGCCTAGACCTAGTTGTAGAAGCATCCATGCCTCATCCCTGAGAGGGGTTGCTAGAAGACCTAGCGAATCTCCAACAGCAAGCACTAAGAAAGTTAACATTGTTATTGGTCTCCAAGAAGATGCTAACAAGTTCTTTGAACTAGCCTCACTGTTTACTATATTAGCACGAGCAGTTAACGCTTGTGTCTCGTAATCAAACACCTGTTGCATCGCCGCCGCCTGTACCTCTAACATCTTACTCTTAGCGTTCAAGCGTTCCTCATCTGACGTATGTAACTCGTCAACTAAGTTAGCCGCAGGTTTGAATATGTTTGCAATTAAATCTGTTACGCCTATCATTATTCCTCCAAGAGAGCAGGTATTATTGGGAACGAAGAACCTACGTTTCTAAGGAACTCGTTAACCACATCTTCAGGTTCTATGCTTCCTGACAATATTGCACTAACACCACCCATTAAATCATTAAACTTCGATGCCGCCGCCCCCAACAATACAGTAGTCGGGTCTACGCCCCAGTTACTAGCACGTAGAGGATCAACCGCAAACGACAAACCACCAATGTAAGTCACCGCAGACAGAATATGGTCAATAGCTTCTCTGTCTTCCCATCTTTCAATGTCACCTGTCTTCGCAAACTCACGCAGTGCAGATGCCATAATCTGAGTTGCCAGCATCATACCAATATAAGGTGCAATTACTGCCGCCTGTCTTAGCTTGTCCTCAGTTGTGCCGTTAGCAATCATTTGGTTATACCAACCCTTCATCACTACGTTATTGAACACAACAGCAAACGATTTAAGCTGTCCTATTAGTTTGAACCTCTCATCAGACATCCATGCAGGTTTCTGTACCATGCGGGGTCTCATTACAGTGTCTTCTATCGTGTTAAGTATGCCCATCTTAAACTGATTATTATAATAGCTATCTTTCTTACCACCACGTAGATGCCAGTTGTAAGCTTCGTTGACATCGAGACCTGCCTGTGCAAACTTATCACTGATACGTAGTTGCTCTTCCATGTTGCCAGTGTTTCTTGCTTCAGCATATAATTCAAGGTCTGATCTAAACGCTTGTTCACCTAAGATAGCCGCAGTCATACGTAACGCTTCTGTCCACTGAGGAGTACCTGTCATGTTGTAGAAGAAGTTTTCAAAGTTACTGATTCTTCCACCGATCTCATTGTCACCCATACGTGCAGATGCAGTATTCTTTAACTCATAAAGACTAATACCTAAGTCACTTACGATGTCATTATCAACAAGATTTGAAGCCTCTTGCATTGACAAGCCACGACCATGTTTAAACTGTTGCTTAACAATCTTAGCACTAATCTTACCTGCTAATGCGATAGCCTTACCTGTTTGCCCTGTTCTAGAGCCTACAACGAACACCTCAGCCAAAGAAGGAAGAAGCGATAGGGGTAGTAGCGTTGCAGATAAACCCGCTCTAATCGCATTCTGAGCCGTTCTAAGGCCATCCCCTCTAGAGGTGTCTAAGTTACGCTTAGGAATACGTTGAGATAGATTCATTGCATCAGCCATCTCTCTCAATGCGGCTTGAGCATCAAACCTTTTACCCTGCTTCTGAGCATCTTCAATTACTTCATAAAGCTCTTTGTAAAACAACTCACCCTCTGAGCCAAATGTCTTAGCATGTCCTAGTCTTTCTGACATCATATCATAGTAAGAGTACACAGCTTCTTGAACGCTAGTCTTAGGGTCAAGCCAGTTGTTCCAAAAGTCCTGTGGTAACTCAGCCAACATACGATGTGTTTCAACAGCGTTCTGTTTGTTTATCTTAGCGCCTGATGTAAGACCGCCTCTGCCTACTCTGCCTTCCATACCTTTAGCAACAATCTTCATTGCCTTCTCGTAGGCTTTCTTCTTAGACAGTCCTTCTTTCTCTTGTATCTCTTTAGTCTTAGCCTCTACATCTGTCTTAAAGGTATTAGCTACTTTGATGTCAGTCTCATTACCAAAGTGTTCAAAGCCTTGCTCTTCAATCCTACCTACGTAAGCTTCGATCTTGTCTCTAGTAAGGTCTAATCCTTTAGCCTCAGCTACCGCCACAGCTTCGTTAATAAACTCTGTACGATTAGTCTTTATCTTCTTGTAGTCTAGTCTACCTAATAGAGGGAAGTAAGTACCGCCTTCAAATAAAGTAGCATCAATGCCTAATTTCTTTAAGTCATTCTTAATGGTTAAGTCTAGGAATGTAGCCAACTGATTAGATGCTTTCTTCTGCTGTTTGTTAAGATTAGCATAAGCTTCATTCTTTAGTTGTTTCTCTTCCTTAGTACCCTCTGGCATAACACGATGGTCATGCACTGCTTGTGCCTCTTCTTTGCTCAACTCCATGAAGTCTCTAACGCCTTTATTGTACATGGTTTTGTACTGCATAGTGTTAAAGTGTACAGGCTTTACCCCAATCCTACGACCAAAGTCACCAGTAGTCTGATTAAACTTAGCCGCTAACGCTCTAGCTTTAGGCGTGTTTACTCTTCCTACAAACTGTGCAGGTTTATCGCCAAGTACAGGAGCTAATAATCTATTGTATAAGTGTGCAAGCTTTGTTTCAGTTACTGGAATCTTTTCGTAGTTCTTTTTCCAATAGCCTTGATCTACATCCCACTCTAAAACACCCTCATCAATCTGCTTTGCAACAGCAAGGTCAGCATTCTTTCTAGCTTTATTCACAACACTACTACCCACCCCGAAAGGCAAGCCTAAGATACCACCGATAAGACCCTCAACAGCAGACTCTTTCATAGCCTCTTCGATGTCAAGTTCATCCCAGTAGTTTGTAGCATTACTTGCTTTAAGAGTTGTAGTGAAATCCTGAACAGCCTCAGTAGCGGCAGAAGAAGCTACAGCAGTACCAACGATTCTTCCTGTTGAGATTCCTTCCCCTACTCTTCCGCGTATGTAGTTAGACCATTCTTTCTTGCTACCTTCATTCAATGCCTTCTGAACATCAGGTGTAATCTGCTTCAAAGCAGGAGTCATAGCTTTAACAAATTTAGCCGCCGCTAAAGGCTCTAATGCACCTAGCGCAAGACCAGTGCCAACATCTGCTAGAGAAGCGTTGTAAGCTTCATCCATATCCTCTGCTTTAAGACCAATGTCACCAATGTTCATCAATCCAGATGTAACACCACCTGCAACCAAAGCACCTGCTGTACCTGATGCACCCACTAGGGGAGCTACAGGGGCGGCTAGTAACGAGGGCAGACCTACACCAACTGTACCTACGCCTCTAGCAACTTGATCTAGTAAACCTCTAAAAGAAAACTCACCATCTTCATATAGCGGATGAGCAACAACACTCTCCACTTCACGCATGTTCTCGTTCTTGCCATCGACCATAGCTTGACCGAAAGCACTATCTGCAAAACCAAAAGCCTCAGCCAACGACTGACCGCCTCGGTATAATAGAGCCTGTCCTAAATCGACACCTGCTCCTACTTGATCGCCTAATCCATCAGGTCTGCGTTCTACGCTCTGATTAAATTGTGCATCAGACATATCCCACAGAGCATCAAAGTCTATGGTTTCTGACATTATAATATTCCTTTTGATATATCTGCTAGTGCTGTTCTTATCTTGGTACGGTCAACATCAGGTTTACCTACGTCATACCATGAAGTAGTATTTTCTATTAAGGTATCGAGAAGTTTAGATTTAGTGTTAGAATCTAAGTTAACAAAACCACCTTCCGTTTCAGCGTATATAACAGAGGCAATACCTTGTGACTCATCTTTAGGCACACCTTTACCTTCTAGACTAGCGGCTAAGTCATCTATTTTAGAGCTATAATTCTTAAACCTATTGTCTACATTCTGAAGTTTCAACACCTCAAGAGCCATAAGCTTATCTTTGTATTCTTTATCTTGCTCTGCTTTAGTAAGAGCTTTCTTAGCACCAAGACCTGCCTGTAACGCAACACCTAAGTTCTCAAAAGTACCACGACCACTTCCTGCATTAGCCAACATAGCCGCACCCATAGCCATCAAGTCTACTCTGCTTTCAAGAGCATCAAACCAGTTGGTGTCTCGTTCGCCTTTCTCTTCTTTCTTTTCATCATCAGTAGCAGAATCAACTTCAACAGGAGTCACAGCCTCTGTTGTTGTCTTGTCTACAGAAGAAGTAGGAGGAGTGCTAACAACTTCGACAGGAGCATCAGCACCTGCTCCATATCTACCAAAAGAACCTTCCTCTACTCCAGTAGCTTCCTTACCCATAAAGCCTTGAGCCGCTTTTAAAAGAGGATCAGCAACATTTTCAGCACCACTGATTACAAGATTACCTATCTGTTGAGCGCCTCCAACTACTTCGTCTCTGACCTGACCAAGCCCCTCACTAAATGCTCTACCAGTTTGGTAAGGGTCAAGCCAACTAGGTGCTTGCATATCTTGAAAGAACTTGATAGTATTACCTACAGTCTCTGGCATACTGGGATTAGCAGTGGTAGGATCGCTTTGTATCTGCGCTCTAAGCATATCAGCAGTTGGAGGTAAAGATGCGTTTACTACGTTACCTATTCCTCTACCTACTAATGCAAAAGGACTGTTAGAGTTTAACAGAGTCTGTCGCATAGCCTCTCTTTGTATGTCTGACTGAGGATTAAGAATAGTTTGAAGCTGATTATAAGCTTGTTGCGTTTCTTCTCTAGTTGTCATTACATTACTCCAGTATTCAGTAGCTGAGGTTGCTGTTGTGCCATTGCCTTAGCCTGTCTTTCTATATATGATTGCAGAAGATCAGCCTCACGGTTACGTCTAGGAAGTAGCTCTTCATTTGTCCACTCATTAGGATCACGTAGCATTTGAATGCCTTTCGTCATATCCCCTTTCATTATTTCATTCATGGTGTTAAACTTCAAAGCACCATCGCCATAGTTATGTACTAGAGAAACACCAACAGCTAACTGTTCAGGTGACAGGTCAATACCTTTAAAGTAGTCTTTAACCTTGTTAGTACTTTTATCAATGTGAGCATTAGTTATGTCCATTGCTACATTAGAAGGCAAGCTAAAATGACCAAGCTCTCTTTCAACAGCTAAGGCATCTTCACCCTGCTTACCTACATAAGGCAGTAAAGACTCTTGTATGTCCGAAGGTAGTCCTAACTTCATAAAGCTTTTCAAGTCCATTTGACCTATGTCGATACCACCGCCAAAGGTTAAGCCAGACTTGCCAATAGCTTTCCCATCTTTCTTTGGAATGTAAGTACGAGCTTTATCGCCTTCCATTGGAAAGCCTTCTTCTCGTATTACAAACTTACGAACAATATCATTAGTCATTTATATTTCCTACTATGGTTTGTCTATTAAGCCTAGAGCTTGCCCTAAGAAGTTACCGCCTAATGAGCCTTTCACGGCTTCTCCTCCAAGAGTACCTGCCATAGGCATACCTGCTAACGTCAAGCCTACACCAAGTAACGTACTAAACGGATCAGACTTAGGCTGTGTTTGTGTAGCTGTAGAAGAAGAAGTAGCTTCTCCTGTTTGATACTGCTCTCTACCTAGAGGACTTGCAGACAGGAAGTCATAGAACTGTGCAAGGTTAGCCATCTCAGCCATACGAGGAGCATCAAACTGTTGTATCATATCCATCAACTCTTGTTGCTCTCTTGCTGTTCTGTCCTGACCTATAGCGGACATAATACCACCGCCTCGTTCAAGCTGACTAGTAAAGGCAGGAAGCTGACCTAGCGCTCCCAAAGCAGTTTGATAGCCTAATGCTCTATCACGTAATCCTAGCCCTATGTCTCCTTGCGCTAATTGTCTATCTCTCTGCGCCAACTGACGTTGCTTTAAGTCTAGTTGCTGTTGAGCTAGTGCCGCATCTGCTATTGACTTCTGCGTGGCTCTGTTAATCTCACCACCTAGTAATCCTAAACCTTCACCAGTTTCACTACCACCATATTGACCTGCCGCAGTACCCTTCTGGAACAATGGAACAGAACCTCGTTGGAATGCAACATTAGATTCTTCTAAGATACTTGCTAGTTGGTCTTGAAAGGCTTCGTTAGAGGATAGATCACCTGCACCGCCTTCAAAGGCTCTAGAGGTATCGTAATCCTGTGACATACCCGCCGCACCTAACAAGCCACCAAGACCTGCCTGACCCATGCCAAGTAAGTTAGATATACCACCCTCTGCACCGTACAAGTCAAGTAAAGCCTGTTCACCTTGAGCAACTAAAGGGTCTTGTTCTGCTAGTCTAGTACCTTGATAGATACCTTCAGTGCCTTGATTATATAGATTGTACGCATCTATCAAACCACCGACAGACATTTCGCGTAGTTCTTCTCCTAGCTGTACTTGTTGACTTGAAGATTCGGTTCTGTCTTCTGTAGTTGTAGTTTTACCGCCGCCTTTACTCATTTAAAACTCCTTTACCATGTATATTATATCGGAAGAATAATCTGGAATAAGTTTAGTCCAACCTTTTCTTCCAAATATTTCAACACCATCTAGTCCTTTTTCTTTAGCCCAATCTTCAACAGTTTCTAAATAAAGACTGACCCACTCTCTAATATCTTTACCACCGCATAAATGTATCAATAACCTTTCTTTAACAGGATATGAAACATGCTTAGTTACGATAGCCCCTAGTATTTCTTCGTCTCTATAGACTAACCACAACTGGCTGTGTCCTTTTTGTATCTCTTCTAACACTGTCTTTAAAGTAACTTCAGGGGCTTTGTCAATTACTTTAAGAAGATAGTCAATGATTACTTTCAGGTTCTTTTCTATTTCTGCAACATCTTTTACTAAGCTTACTTTATACATTTATTGCCTTACCTTCGATGTCTACGTCTAGGATGTTAAATGTAACTGTTGAAGTTCCGCTATCCATAGCCATCTTTATCTTTACTACATCGCCTTGCTCTGCTGTTCCTTTAGCAGTAAAGGAGATCGGAAGATAATGAGAACCATTAAAGTTTAATGTATGCTCTGTACCTTCCTGTAACACATCATTTATATATACACCAATCGTAGTGTCTGTTTGACCTCCTGATTGATGACTCATGTTTGCACTGAAGTTTAAACGATATCTACTTGCAGATAAGAACGTAAATGTACCTGCATCTTTGTCAGCCTCTAAGCCTTCTTCATCTGCTCTGATAGTGTCGTAAGCTGTGACAGTAGCAGGCGTAGTTGTAAGAGACATCGTAGCCCCTGATGTAGCTAAGAACATACCTGAGTCATGTACTTCACTAATCCCACCTAAGAATCTAGAGATACGCTGTAATTCACTTTGCAAATATACAGGAATACCTTCAACATCTTGCGGAGGAGGCAGTGGAACATATTCAAGCCTCATTGTCTTCCCTCATAGCTATACTCAATAGAGTATCCAGTCAATGCCCAGATATTGTCAGTCTTTGACTCCATCTTAATTGCAATGTATCTGCCACTTTCTCTGAAAGTAGCTTTGTAGTCTTCACCTATTACAAACTCTTGAGGCTGTGACCATGTAATACCACCGCCTTGATATTCTTCAGTACCTACGTAGATGTTAACTGTACCTTCACCTTCAAAGTGTGGGTATATAGCGTTAATATACTTATAGCCTTTGTCATCTTCAAAGTCTAAGCCAATACGCTCAACAAAAGGTTTGTATGTTTCTCCATTGATGCTAAGACCTGTATCGCCTAAAAAGAAACCAGAATCGTTATTAGCATCGCCATGCTTAACATATAATAAATCATTACGAGAGGGGTTATAAGACTCTTCTCCCCAGAATGAACCATCTCCATCCCAAGTACCTGTATCACTATCCCAACCTTCAGGATCACCAGTAGTTCTTTCAACATGACCAAGACCAATAAAGGCTATTCTATCTACATCACGCTGTGACCACGTATCTGACTCATAGTTGTAGATAACTACTTTATCTGACTCACCTGTCGCACTATCAACAGAGGGGTAGTGAATTAATATTTCTCTATTCTTAGAATCATGAACACATTTAACTTTGTCTGTATGCTCTGGATTAATCTGAGAATAAAAAGCCTTACGCATTTTATTAGTAATAACAGACTTCTTAGTTGTTCCGTCATGAATGTAAACATCATCAACACCCACAACAAAATGCTTACCTGAAAACTCTGTAACGCAATCCTTAGCCAAGATACCTGAGCCGTCTGTAAATACTTTTCTAAATGAGAATACAAGATTACCGCCAATAAACTGCATAGCCCATACAGCATCATTCTTGTAAATAAAGAACGTATCGTTAAGCGCCTTACCTTCTATAATTCTACCTTGTGTATCTGGTAAGATGTTATATCCCGCCTGTACCGCAGGGTCTCCAGTGTCCCACGAAGCAGGTACGCCACCTAGAGGAGCAGTATCACTCCATTTAATCATTGTTGGATAAGCGTTGCTAGTGCTGTTGTCATAAATATCTAAAGCAACTAAATAGTTCTTAAAAGGACGTACAACACCACAAACTTCATCAGAATCCCAACCTGTTAAAGGCTCAAACTTGCTTGAAGATGTATTATAAAACTGAGGGACATCATCACCATTGTTAAATATTAAAACGCCATTAAATAGTGTTGATGTCCAACCGTCATCGTAATCTCCAGTATAGTTTCCAGAGGTTCTTGTAACTTTAGTGTGGGAGTTATCAGAACCAATACGATAGATATTAGTTTCAGTAGCATAGAACCAATAGTTAGAGTCAAAGTCTGTCCAAGGAACTACAATCATTGGATGACCTGCTATGGGGTTTCCTTCCGAGTCATCATCAGCTTCATAAACTTCAGAATACCCTAAAGCTACGTTAGTTCTAGCCTGTCTGAATGTTACGTTAGAACCATCGCTCCATATCTCATTAGGCATAGCATAAGGAGACAGATCAAGATTAATCCCACGAGGTCTTTTTATTTCTATCTTCTTATAAGCCATAATTAGCTATCTCTTTTCCAACGGTAAACAACAACATAAGGAGGCATATTATCATGAGCATCTCCACCACCTTTATTACCAATAGTACCGCTTACGCTGTGGCTGTGACCTCCATGACTTGAAGTAGTACCGCTATACGTATGGGTATGACTTCCTCCGCTTGACGTAGTATTTGAAACACCCCTTACCGCTTTATTATCATAATCAGTATCGCCTGACCCCGCGCCAGTTGACCCATAACCACTATCGCCTGAAATATGAACAGGGTTTTCTTGATAAGTATAGTCGGTAAAGCCGTGAGTATGGCCTCCATGATTTGAAGTAGTACCGCTATAAGTATGGCTGTGACTTCCCGCAGAGCCGCTTGAACCGCTAAACGAGTGGTTGTGCGATGGTATTTGATTCGTTGTTAGCGTTACAGTTTTAGAACCACCAGTGTCAGAAGTACTATTAAAATCAGCATCATTAGGGTCTAACCCTACTAGCATCTTACCCTGACCAAAAGCACTCCAAGTAGTCCCTGTAAATAACGTAGAAGGGTTTGTACTTGAAGTAGACTCATAAATACAACCTACAGGATATATAACGTCATATAAGTCGGTAATTCCTGTAAGAGCATTAAGGTTAGCAGTAGTAGCAGTACAGCCGTCTAGCTTGTTTAACTCAGCCGCAGTTGCAGTAACAGCACCTGAGTTAGTATCGCCAGATATACCACTAAACTGATCTTTAATAGCCTTCTTAATATTACGAATGTGGTCATCGCCCTGATTCTTATTATCAGTGCCTGTAGGGTTAGCGGTGTCTAGCTGATGTAGTCTTGCCGTGCCGTCATCGTTTACAGTTTCAAGTCCCATGTTAGCCTCTTAGTTATTTTCTATACCTAGCTGTTTTCTTAGCTATCTTTCGTGGTTGTTTGCTGTGTTGCTTACCTTTCTTAGTGTCTGCTCTTTTCTTTCGAGAGGTAGCGGCGTATTCTTTCTTGGACAATGCATCTCTAGCTTTCTTAGGAAGATAACGCTCACCTGTAGCTTTCTTTCCCTGAGTACTATGCTTACCTGACTTAGTACCCCACTTCTGCTTAGTCCACTTCTTTAAACTCTTTTGTTGTTTCTTTAGAGGCATTACCGATATCCTCCACCTTTAGCTTTATATTCTTTAGCAAGCATTTGTGCTTTACGTGCTGACCATTGCCCTGCCTTACCGCCTTTACTACCTGCTTTAATCTTGTTAAACAGATTCTTACGCATGGTTGGTTTGGTGTAGTTACCTGCTGAGTTTACTGTAGACTTCTTCTTCTTAGCAGGTTTTCTTTTAGTAGGCACGTTTTCTTCCTTTTCTTTTAACAGTTACTTTCTTCTTCTTAGTCTTCTTTGGTTTGCTGTATCTATACATACCGACCTCCTACCACTTAACCTTGTCTGCCCAATAAGCCGCACTCATCTTACCCTTAGCAATGTTCTTAGCATGACGAGCTTTAAAAGACTTACGCTTTGCTTTCATCTTAGCTGATTCACCTGCTTTAGGTTTACCTGCTGTCTTAGCACCTTTCTGTCCAAAACGAATTGTCTTAACTTTATCGCCTTCTTTAGCCACAACAATATGTGACTTCTTAGGATGGTTTGGAGTACGTTTAGGTTTGTTGTAGCCAGACACACCTGCTCTAGCTAGTCTTGAATCTTTCTTCTTAGGCATGTTAACTCCTACTTCAATGGATTAGACAGATATTCCATACCCTGCCACAAATCTTCTACTTCTTTTGTTCATATTTTAAACTTAGCATCCGTATCGCCAATGTCTTTAATAATAATCTCAGCCTTAGCTAAGTGCCTTTGATAGACTCTATATCTTTAGATAGCTCAGAAACGTCTCCTTTCAATTCTAAGAGGTTCTTTTGCTGTACCACTAGGGTATCTAGGCTAGTCTTTAAAGTGGCTAATTTACCCTTTAATTGGCTCACATCGTTGTCTTCGAGTCTTTGCTCTATAAGCTGTACCTTTTCTACAACTGGTTTAACAGCAGATGCTTTCTTTTCAACGATAGCTAAACGAGAATATAAACTACTTGCAGTCCACACTGCTGAAGCTATTGTAGTTGCTAACGATAATACAACTGCTATATAAATACCTTTTAACTTAACACCGCCAATAGTCAACTCAGTTTCTGATAGCTTCATAGTTCGTTACATCCCTCATTGTACATAAAACAATTATAGCCTTGACCTACAGGACTAGTTTGAAAGAACTCTGACTCACTACCCAAAGCTAAGATATCAGCTTCTGTTACGTACAAATCAAGTCCCATGTTATCATTACCGTTTAAGAACACAGCAGTTAAGTTGCGTGTAGTGTTGTAACCCATAGATACCCACTGTGCATTAGCATCGTAGAATATAGTAGTCTGCTCTGCTGTAGTGTTTGCATTCTCAATACCTTGCTCTAAAAACGCTACCGCTTCTTCTGAACCTGCTACAGCTAAATAAGCACTAGCGTTGTTAGCATGAGTCTCAATGTCATCTACAGATTGATTATAGTTATCTACGCTTTCTTGAGATACTTCTAATACTTCTTGATTTGAAGATACAAACTGCTGTACTTCATCTTCTTGTTGAGGGGTTACGGCTTCCTCTATCTTTTCATTAACCTGCAATACTGTACTCATGTCAACTACGGCTTCGGTAAAACGACCTATCGCCTCATCCATCAAGTCTAGTTCATCCATAGCTTTGTTTTCTAAAACAGCCTTAATATCACCATAGGGCTTATAGTTATTTACAAAGTTATCTAAAGCTTGATTATACGCTTCGACTTGTGCTTCACTAATATGAGCAGAAGTAGAAAGACTACCTGTCGATAAAGCATCGCCTTGATGTGCATACTCTGTAGCCGCCCCTACTAGTTTAATACCTGTAGTAATCTGATTAACAATATCAGAAGAGGTATTTAGTAACTCATCTTTTTCACTTGCTTGTAGTGCGGAACTTAGCAATAATAGAGACAGTAGTGTCTTCTTCAGTTGCATCCTCTTCTCCTATGTTTAATATAGTATTGTACCAATCCTTTGTATCTTTGTTGTAATCAGGAATGTAAATCTCAGGCTGTCTTTTCATAGCTAATACTGCACGTTTACCTACAACTAACTTACCATTTAAAAGCAAAGGGCAAGGAGTACCTGAAACAAACATTGAACGCCATACTTCTACTGACTCACACATTCTAGCAACTGCCGCTACTTTCATTCCTAAATCTGATAACAACTTAGAATCTCTACGTCTATCACAGTTAGGATCAACTTTATAGCTACCACTGCTAAACCCTACACCTACTGTCTGTAACGAACCACCTGTACCTTTAAGGCAAGTGTCCATACCACTACTCATATAACTAGGAGTGATTGCAGAACCCACTGGTATCTCACTACTGCTTCCTACTCCGTTGTAGGTGTTACTTACTGAATCATCTTGTGTAGTGTTATTGCTATTCGTAGTCGAGTTAGCACCGTGGTACGTATTCAAACTACCTTCTTGCGCGTTGTCCGCTAATGTTACCCAAGACAACATCATTAGTAAACAAAATACTTGTCTCACTT
>BCSF01000139.1_pt1 | contig 32590 bp, 46 predicted proteins | sample 1016431 | NCBI WGS metagenome assembly BCSF01 (sample SAMD00045685;SAMD00045686;SAMD00045687;SAMD00045688;SAMD00045689;SAMD00045690;SAMD00045691;SAMD00045692;SAMD00045684;SAMD00045690;SAMD00045691;SAMD00045692;SAMD00045684;SAMD00045685;SAMD00045686;SAMD00045687;SAMD00045688;SAMD00045689, study... | reverse complement strand
CACGTTCTACGTCCTCGATTAATTTTTCCAAAAACCACTTGGCCTTAAATAGGTCAACGGCTCTTCTGTCGGCGTTCTTATCCTCATACCGCCAGACATATTTTTGCACGCTCCCCTTCAAGTATCCTCGAAATGCTTCAGGAGTCATGCTGGCCCTGATAGCATCAATGCATTCGATGTCTGCGTCTTTGTAGTAGCTAGGGTTTATCTCAAAGTCTTCCATTAACGCGCTCGATCTCAAATATTTTTTCGTCAAAATTTCTGCCCAGATTTATGAACATCATTACCCACGCAGACGCTATTACCCAGACAGGCGTGACCAAAATTACCAAAAAAAGACATAAACTTTTTAGCCCAACCAACAAATAAATTTGTATTTTTTTAGTGGCCCTGTTGAATTCGTCAATATCAATATAGCCACTTTCTTTCTGTAAAAATTTTAGTAATTTCATTTGTACTCCGTGTTAATTGCTATTAACCCGTCCTCGATAAGCTGCGACCAAGTTCTCTCTAGCGCTCGTAACTGGCATCTATAAATGTCTTCTTTAGAAATGTCGGTCTTAACTCTGCCGTCGATAACATTGTGGCAGTCAGAACAACCGTAAACAGCAAAATAATCTAAGGATTTGAGGCCCATGCCTTTCCGGCTTGTGTTCAGGTGGCAAAGAACTGTGGTTTCTGTGTCGTTGTTGCAGTGAGGAAATATTTGAAGAGTACACATTTTGCCTCTGGCAGAGCGCCTGATCTTATTCATTGCGAAGCCTTGTTGAGGATCAGGCGATATTCAAATAAACCGCGAGACCTGTTGCCCCGTGGTTGTTTTTCCACGGTGTGCGCACCAAAACGTTCTTTCCTCAAGTGCCTTAGCTGTGCGCTGACCGACGCATGTGGATCGCCTGTAGCTCTCGCAATCTCATCTAGCGTTCTCCACCTGCCATCTCTCATGCAGTGGTAGACCCTCGCTATCTGGCCCGTCAGCCGTATGTCATCGTGTTTTGGGTCATAGTCCGATCCGTTGAAGTGGGCTACTGGCGGATGTTCCCGCAAACGGGCTGGGCCTGATCTGGCAAGTCTCTCAACAACGCTGTATGGGTGTTCTTTATCGTATTTGACTAACATCTAGACCTCCTCATCATTCATTCTTCCCTCAACCATATCGTTTAGCTCCACAAGCTCTTTCGCTAACACCAGTATGCTCTCTTTGATTGACCTAAAATCATCTTTGATTTCATCAAGATCATTTTTGTCGATAACAATTAAAACTTTTTCATCCATACTTTTTTCTCTTTCCGCCATGATATTCGTGAGCGTGACCTTCCTTCACAAGCTGGTCATTAATGCTTTTGCCGCCCCCATAGACCACCGCAAGATAGCGACCGTACTTGCCCTTCTCTGTGGTCATTACCCTCAAGGTGCCTTTTTCCAAAGCTTCCTCGCAAAGCTCTTTAAGTCTTGCTTTGGCGGCTAGGCCGCGCTTCTTTTCCTCAAGGTTCCTTGTTCTGGATTCCCATGCGTTTATTCCGCTCATGCGTATCCGTATTTTGATTGACAGGTCAAAGCCAAGATCTATTGACACGTCAATAGTATCTCCATCTACAACTTTTACTATTTCTTTCACCCCGTAGTAAAAAATAGGCAGGTTCATCTTTGGCATAGTCATTCCTCGTAATCAGGTGGTGGAACCGCGAACCCCATGTTAGCGGCGGTGATAATTAGATGCTCGATCAGTTCAGAATACTCTTCTCTCTTGATTCTTCCAGACCTCTTGCTTGGCCTTTTCTTTACGCCAAATCTAGTTTCAATGTGGTCTGACCCAAAAGCAATGCACAAGATTTCTTCATGCATCTCGTCTTCCGTCAGTCCTGCCCACTTTGCAAACTCACGGCACCATTTCCGGTAATAGTTTTCCTGCGGGCGAGTCTTTTTTTTGCGAGTCTTTTCCGCTGTCAATGTCAAACTATCGGCCTCACTCAGCAAATTGAGTTCTGCTGACTGGTCAGGAAAAAGATTCCTAAGCGCAGCCAGCACCTCATTTACTTCCTGACTTGCAGCTTCAAAACGGTATGTCGTCATCTTTGAAATCTGCGGCAGGATTTGAGGTTTTCAGAACCTGATTGGGCATATCATCTTTGAGGTACACGCTCGGCCTGCCTCTCAGATATCTTTTGCCGCTTTCTTTGGCGGTTTGCACCCAAAACCCAAGGCCAATCTCGACAGCAATCTCTTCGTTTGCGTCTTCCTGCGCTTTGGCCACCTTCATCATTGCCTCAAGCATGTCGATGTTTACGACCAGCTTGCCGCTTGACGTCGGTTTGTTGCCTTGCGCATCTGGGTTGCTGTATATATTGAAATACTCACCTTCTACTCGCTCTGCCATGTCATTCTCCTAATGTTGACTTGTACTCTTTAAACGCCCCTAACAAATCTGCGTAGATTTGGGGCTGTTCGGTTTCCATTCGCTCGATGTTTGCCTTGTTGACTGTCCAAAAATTTCTGAGACTATCGACTGTGTCGTGCATCCTCATTGTCTTTTTCAGACCTTCAGCAACAAGGGCCAAATCATCTTGCTCTGGTTCTTGTTCCGGCTCTTCCTCCGGCTCTTTAGCCTCCTGCTTTTTCTTGGGGGGTGGTGGCTTTTTTTCCTCCTGCTTCTCGTCTAGATACAGCAAGTCTTCGCCTGCATACACGTTGAGACCGAGACCGAAGAGGGCTATACATTTAACTAAGCACCTCATCTTGTTGTCGCTGACCTGCCGCGAGGAGGGGTTGATGATGCTGTTGTTTTTATAGTCCATCACTGGCAACCACATCTCTCTTGTGTGTTCGCCAATAGACACTGACGCATAAACCATCATGCTCCCGTCACCGTATGTGGCCTCTCGGTCGCAATTGAAGGTAAGTTCTGGGAAGTGACTGATCGCAAGGTGCAGAGCATGTGCCCAACTCACATAGTCTAATTTCCCCTTTTTATCGAGGGGTAGTTGATCCTTCGGGATACTAACGAATGTATCCCAAATCTGCTTGAACTCCATGTTTGTCTCCTAGTTTTGACTGCTAAATGGATTTTTTTTGTGACCGGAAAAGTCTCGCCGCAGCACAGAGACAGGCTCCCCTGCTCTTTTTGACAAGTCACGGTCGATGATCTCGACAATCTCTTTTGGCTCAAGGCCAAGAAAAACTGGCAAAGGGATTTTGCTGATAATCATGCCTATCACTGGCTGTTCAATAACAACAGAATCTGAATCGAGTGTTGCTTTCAGCGGGATCGTTGTGATTTGCCAGATCCCAATCATATGTTCATCAATCCTGTTCATCACCACCCCAAACTTCCGCTTGATATTGGTCGCACCACTGACTGACTCCACACCAATCCTGTGCGCAACGTGTTTTTTCGCCCCTCCTGACTTCGACATAGAAGTTGTCACCTTCACTGGCAACTCTTTCTTCAGCCTCATCCGCAGAGTCATAGAGTTTGACTGCGCTTTTTCTGCCCTTTTTCATTACCGCGTAAACAGTAGGCTTCTCCCATGTTTCTTCCGGTGTGCAGTAGATTAGCGTTTCAGCCATAGCAGAGTGCCAGTCGGCATCCATATGCATGTTCATTCTGTCCGCAACAAATTTGTCTTGCTCGGCTTCTGACCACAAGGGGATGTCGATAATGGGGACAGGCGACTGGGGATAACTTGACTCGTTCTCAGCTTTCCGCCGCTGCCAATCTCTCAGTAAAGCAACGATTTGCAACTTCTTAACAGGCAGTTTCTTCGCTTTTCTAACAAGATAGGCATAGACGTTAAGCTGGTCATCCCAGCTTGACTTGCCATAGATGACGCTCCAAACAGATGTGACCTTGAAGTCTGAGATGATTATCCCGTCATCTGTCTGCTGTTGAATATCTATCGCGCCACTCAGTGTCCATCCGTCGATTTCGTGAAACAATCGTTCTTCAGACAGAACGTCAAGCCCTTTTGCTTTTATTGCTTCCTCAAACATCAGATGAACGCTGGTGCCGAATCGTGACCAGACAAAGTCAACCGCATCAGAGGTGCGCTGATCTTCAAATTGTTTTTGAAGCTGCACAACCCTTGGGCTGTCTATTAGCTGTGTCACGCTGATCTGACTCGCGCCGCGTGAGTAATCGCTAAATGTAAGCGCGTCAACGACAAAGCTTGGAAGATTAAACTGGTTCGTGATCTTCAAGTTCATCACCTTCGGGGATATACTTGTATACCCTTATCCCGCCATCTTCTTTGATAAATGAGAATTTGTGTTCGTCGTCAGGCCTTTTTTGCTTCCATCGATAGTAGGCTGACCGAAGTGCGTACATTTTTCTCTTCACATCTTCGGTTGCCATGAAAAAAGACTGGCCATCCTTCATCTCATCCCAAACATCCGCCAGACCTCCCGGCAAACTTTCTTTTGCAACCCGCGACCTAATTTCCTCGGTCATCGGGACGTCTTCGATAACAATATCACCGACTTCTCGAACATTCATTTTAAAAATCACCTCGTTTGTGTTGTCGAATCTAGTAAATGGAGATAGGATATTACGCGATGCCTGAATCAAATACAAGAGAACACTCGTTTTCTATTGCTGGTGAGCCAGCGAGTAAGGCAAATAGCCGAAAAATCGTGATGTTTGGCAAGCGTCCAGCGGTAATCAAGTCAGACAAAGCCAGAGCCTATCTAAAGGCTTTTGAAGAGCAGTGTCAGGCCATTGACCCGCTATTTGAAAAAGACGTTGGCGTGGAAATGACGATTTTCTACGCGAGCCGTAGGCCAGACTTAGATGAGTCGCTTATTTTGGACGCTATGCAGAGCAGGATTTATAAGAATGACAGGCAGGTAAAAGAAAAAATAATCAGGCACGGGCTGGACAAGGAAAGCCCAAGGGCCGAAATAAGGGTTTACGAGTTATGATCGAGATTGTGACGGCAATAATTAAGAATGCAGCGAAGGATTTGGAAAGCCTGAGTCCACGGGTTCAGGTTCAGGCGGTGCGGTATTTTGACAGCCCTGATTTTGAAGAACAGTGCCGCCGATACGCGATTGATTATAAAAACATACGCGACAAGGTTGGTGAAATTTGTAAAGAGGGAGGTGTGAGAAGAACGAAACTCATAAGAGACTTGGCAAAGGAGGTCTCTGAATACAGCTAAGTAGCTACTTAGTAAGTTGCTACTTATTTTTTTGAGAGGAAGAAACTACTTATTACGGGGCTACTTCGTCGCCCAAAATAAACAAGGAACCAAAAAATGTCAAACCAATTAAAAGAATTTCTGTCCACGGTAAGAGATACCAACCGCTACATTTGTCCGCTTTGCAGCGAAACGCGAAAGAAGAAAACGGAACGGACATTGTCGGTAACCATCGAAAAAGACGCAGTTTTGTACAACTGCTGGCACTGCGAAGAGCAGGGGGCTTTCAGTCACGAACAACTGCGTCAGGCGACACAACCAATACCGCAGAAGAGAACACCACCACGGGCAATATCTGTCCCGAAGCAATCCGACGACGACAAGGTGAAAGAATATCTAGCGGAACGTGGCATTAATTATTTACGGGTTAAGGATAAGTTTAAGATCGTGGGCGGTGTGCGGTATTTCAACGCGAAGGGAGATATTCCGGCGGGAGAGGTTGATGCCATCGGGTTCGTTTACGGGCAGGATGAAGCAGTTAAGTGGCGTCCGTTGGCCGACAAGCGATTTATCCAAGATGGGGCCAGCGTCACACTGTGGGGCATAGAGCAGATTCAGGCTCTTGACGAGCAGCCAGCCGTTTTGGCCATCTGTGAGGGAGAGATTGACGCCTTATCCATAGCACATGCTACTGACTGCGCAGTTGTCAGCGTCCCGAACGGCGCTCCTAGCAAAATTTCAGACCGAAAAATAGACCCAAGTGAGGATAAGAAGTTCCAATATCTGTGGGAGGCAAGGGATATCATCAAAGCGGCCAAGAAGATCATTCTTTGCACCGACTCTGACGAAGCTGGAGAAGCGTTGAAAGAGGAGATTGCCCGGCGAGTAGGAAGGGCGAAGTGCTACCAAGTCAAGTTTCCTGACGAGACTTCTGACCCGAATGACGTTCTTGTTAAGTTTGGAGAGCAGGCAGTTGTTGAATTGATCGAGTCGGCGGAAGCTATGCCGCTTGAAGGGGTCTATCAGGCGAGTGACTATGCGGACAAGGTCAAGAGCCTTTACAAAAACGGCATGATCAAGGGGCAATCCACGGGATTTAAAGAGGTTGATAACCTATTCACCATTGCACTTGGGCAGTTGTCGGTAGTTACTGGACTGCCGGGGTCAGGGAAGTCTGAATTTATTGACCAGTTAATGGTAAACCTCGCCAAGCAGCAGGGGTGGACTTTCGCGGTTGCCAGCTTTGAAAACCCGCCAGACTTGCATATTTTGAAGTTGGCCGAAAAACGGTCGGGTTACAGCGCATTTGACCAACCAAAGATGTCGGAGCAATTGCTGGATGATTCTATTGACTGGGTCAACGACCACTTCTTGTTTATTGAGCAGCACGGCGGGGACGCAACAACTGTCGATAGTTTGCTTGACAGGATCAGTCAGGCTTGTTTGCGGAAAGGGGTGAGGGGTGGTGTGATGGACCCATACAATTACATCACTCAAGATGCGGGCAGCGACGAGAATGAACATCAATTCATCAACAAGCTACTGACGAGGTTGGTGAGTTTTGCGCGGGCGCATGACATCCACATCTGGTTTGTGGCACACCCGGCCAAAATGCCAACTAATGTTGACGGGTCAACGGGAGTACCTAAGGGCATGAACATATCCGGGTCAGCGGCGTTCTTTGCAAAAGCTGATCTTGGAATTACCGTTCACCGGGCGGGTGATGTCACGGAGATACATGCATGGAAAGTTCGTTTCAAATGGCAGGGCACGGTTGGCGTGTGCCGCCTAAACTATAACGTGGCAAACGGAAGATATGAGGAGAGGACTTTCAACCCTTCGGGCATAAGCTTTGGTGGCAGTAGAAAGAGGAAAGAGCCTGAGCCGCAGGAGCCGCAGAGGAAAGTTTACGATGATGTCCCGTTCTGACTTGCCCGTGAATGAGGTGGGAGGTAAGCAACTCCATGACCTGCACACCATTGAGCTTGAGGAATCGGATACCAAATTTGCTAGGGCGAGGGTCAGGGATCAGCTATTCATTGACCACCTGCTGCTGAAGGACATTCTGACGCTTGATCAGCACGCAACCGCAGAGCGGCTCCTAAATTTAGCCGTTTCTGCCGCTGTGTACTTGAAGTCTCCCAGCATGGCTGGATTTGTTGGCTCAGTTTCGGGGGCAAGTGGGGGTGGGCGTAAAGATATTTACTCGTCAAGATTAATGAAGTGGCACCGTGCAGAAAAATCTATTCGGTCTAGGTGGGGTGATGACGGGGTGGGCGTGGTGCATGACCACATAATTTTAGATGTCTGGACAGACAACCCGGTAAGAATTGATTTTCTTTCGCAAATTTTAGGCAAAAAAAAGGGGGAGCCGAAGCCCCCCCTTGCAAAGGTCGAAAGTAGGAAAACTAAGGATGAAAACCTACGGTGACCTTTATGCCAGCAATCTCATAAATAGTCAAATAGTCTCAGCTTGACTCAAGAAGTTCTATGCAGTACCTCATTGCCTCCTTGCGTTCTGGTGCAAAACCCATAAAAACCTTTCTATTGACCCTGCAAATAGCAAGATACACTTCGCCGCTTTTTGTAATAATCATCAATCAAAACTCCTCTTCGATTTGCTCATCCGCATCATATGCGGGGTTATCCAAAACCTCTCTGCGGTAAACAGACAACTTTTCGTTGCGACACTTTGGGCAAACTGTTACCAGTGGAATGCCTCTGGCGTCATACACAATGTACCGCTCGTCTTTGTGACAATAATGGTTACTCATCATGGCCCTCCTGCTGTTTGAAGACGTAATCCTTTCTGACTACCCCGACATCCTTGTCGCCTCTCCAGTGTTCTTTAACGAAAACCCGAGTCTTGCCTTTGTTGGGGCCAGTTTTCAGCGGTTCCTTGTAGGTTCGCCAAAAACCCCTGACCGCATGGAGCCGTTTTTTTGCGGATTCTCTTGATATTTGCACGTTAACGATAGGCTCTTCACCGCCTAGCCCAAGCTCTAGCACCTTGTACTCGTACATCGGATGTTGCTTTTTGTGAGCGGGTTTGCGCCGAATCACATTTTCCGGCTTGACCCTGCCTAGCGTTGTTTGCTGAACACCGCCGCAAGACAACATGGCTAGTGTTGCAAAAAAAGCGTGAACGTAAGGCCTTGAAAGGTATTTTTGCGTCCAGATTTCTCCATCGAGGTCGCCGGGAAAACATTCTATGAACGGAGGCGTCCCTATCTCTGGCCAGTCAGCCCCCCAGACGACTTTGGTAGAGTCTGTTTCATTGCCTCTAACTCGCCAGCAGACATTCTCCAGTACGTGTATCTCTACCGGATAAGAGCAAAGTTTTTGCCCAGAGTCCCCGGCCAATCCGTCTTTGTTAAAAGCGGCTGGTGTTATGCAGATGAAGTCGTCGCCTTCCAGCAGGGCAAGCTCTGGATAGTCTTTATCCAAAGTTCGCCTTTCGCAAAGCAACATCAATTGCGCACGCTCGTCGCCTTCGCCATACTCGTACTGGATGTACACGTTTGCAAAAGGGAGGTAGGTTGTTATCTCTATTGCTGACTTGTTAGCGATAAGAAAATCAACATACTCTTCCTGCCTAACTTTGAACTTAAATGAGTTTCGCAGATTTTGTGCGTCACCTCCCCAAATGTGAATCAGCCTCATGTAGGCATCAAAGCTTTTTTCTGGGTCTTCAGGGAAGAAAAAAGTATCGTCATCGTAGGCAAAGGTCTTCATTTTTTTCATAGAAATTCGCCCCGACACAAAATCCTCAAAACTTTCAAGTTGGTTTAGCCATTGGCCATATGCAGGGCCAAAGGCATGGGGAACTGGTATCGTTTTATTTTTAGCCATCAGTGCAACTCCACATCTTCGTTGTCAGCCAAAAAACTACCGTAATAACTAGCGGCCATGTGACAGATGAATGTGACGTCCCGAACATCATTAACTTGGTAAATCGACAACACTGTCCCGATTATTTTTGCTAGGTGCATTTCGTTTACATTTTCTGGCAGCATTTCGTTAAGCAGGTCGCGCAACTCTATGATTTTTTCCATATCAAGCTCTAAATCTTCCATTAGGTACTCCTCAGTTTTGTGGCAGCATTGCCAGCATGTCGATCAAGTCCTGTTTGCTGACCTCGACAATGACATAGGCATCCCCGGTAGGGACAGTGACCTCTACCGTTTTGGTATGGTGTTTTCCAAGAAAACGCCCTTCACCGATCGGGTTGTCAATCGACCCGGTATTCATCGTTAATGGCATCAGGTCGCCCTGCCATTTCGCCGTAGTTTTATCTGCTGGTTGAATGTGTGTGATTTTCATCAGCTACTCCTTAGTTTTGCGAATAATATCAATCAGAACCACCGAACACAAGCACACCATATAGATGCGCTTGCGAACATTTACCTTCCCGATAGCTGTGTTTTCAAATGCAACTGCAACAAAACACAACTGTAGGTCGGGGTGCATTCCTGTTAACTCGTCAATAGTTAAATGCTTTTGCGCCGACAGCGATGTTTTTAAAATCAGTGGTGCCTTAGCCCCGCTTACGCGGGGCGATCATTTACTACGATGAACTCGATGCCTGAGCGCAAGATCTCGTTTTTCGCGTAGACATAGGATTCGTAAGTGTCGATGACAAGCAACACCCCTGCTGCCGCGAGTTGGTCAAGGTCATTGCCCCAAACATCGGAGTCGGTGAAGCAGATGGTCAGGTCAGGCGACTCGCCATTCTCTTCCATCCATTCGAGGCCTGCGGACATATAGGTGCCGCCGCCGCAAGGCCGTTCAGCGGCGAGATATTCATCGCCAGAGTAAACATCGTCAGCCCGTTCAACAGCAGTGTGGGTGTGAAGCACCGGCGTTCCAGACTCAGGCTGAATCTGGGCTAGAAGCTCTGCGATTTTCGCATCAAAAACATTTAGCGAATGATTAGAGACTGAATAGCTAACATCCTTGATCAGCGCCAACCGATTCAGACTACCCTTTTTCGACGGTGCAACAGCCCCCAGCAAAGTGAATTTGCGGCGATTGATGCGCGACCAGTCATCTCTACCCTGCCGAGACCTAGCGACAAGGTGCGCCTCAAGAAGCTCTTCCCAGTCGTGATCAAGAGGGTCAACCGGGGAGTTTTCCGGTTTGCCAGAACCTCCCAGATTGCCGATATCCTGACCCTCTTTTTCAGCCTGATCAACAGCCCGGTCAATCTCGCGCTGAATTTCGGCAGAGTCTTCCCGTTCCTGACGTTCCTGTTCTTCCGGGGTGCCGTCGTATCGCGGCTCAAGATGATCGTCGTGGCCATCATGGTCGGTGAATACTGGGTTGCCTGCTCCTGACTCGTCATCAGCAGGATCACCGTCCTGATCATTTCCGCCAGACTCACCATCATCAGAGGCGTCGTCAGACTCACCGTCATCAGAAGAGTCGTCACCGTCAGACTCACCGTCACCGGGAGAGGTGTCCTCGTCAGAGTCGTCGCCGTCCTCGTCAGAGTCGTCGCCAGATTCGCCGGGATCACCGTCCTGTTCCTCGTCCTGTTCTTCCAGAATGCGGACATAGACCTCTTCAGCAATGTCGGTTGCTGTGAACTCGTCAGACAGAAGACCACCTTCCGGCATTTCCAAGCCCATCCTGATGAGCATGGCGTTGATAATGTAGTCAGCCGCCTTGTTGAAGGTACGATGGCACCAGCGTAATTGATGATTGAAATAGCCCCGCTCCTTGAACAGATTGCCTCTCGCCATGTGGCCGAGAACAATCTGCAGAACCTCGTGCCCAATTATAAACGCACGTTGCAGATCATTAGAAAAGCCCTGAACTTCGACCGGGTTGATACTAATATAGACTCCATCAGTGGCACCCGTGCGCACCTTCGACGTCCAGATGATGCCCCGGCCCACGGCGATGGTGTGCAGCGCCCCCGCCAAGGTGGCGAGGACAGTCATTGCTGCAACATAGCACTGGTGCCGGGTGAGATCAGTTTCGCTTGAAAACAGCGGTATAGCTTGCATGTCATTCTCCCTAGATTGAGGCAGTGAGCTTGATGAGGTCGCGGTGCTTGATCATGAAAGGCCCCGCCAGTTCAGAGTTAAGCTGGATGCCGTTTCGGACACATGCCCGCGCAACCTTGACCCCGGCGATTACCTGAAGGTCCGGGGCAATCCGGTTGATATAGTCGAAAAGCTGGTTGCCTGCCTCCGGGCCATGGCCAGAAAGCTCTGCTGTTGCCCGGTTAACAGCGAATTGTTGACTGGCAGGATTCTCAGGAACATTGGCCCCCAGCGGGTTCGAGAAAATCTCCGCAGCAGAGGGGATATTCTCACTGATCTGCTGGGCAAAACTGCGGAGCATGGCGGCAGAGTCGATGCCAATAAAGGCAGCTATAGCAATCTCCATTGCCGGGGTGATGGTGTCCACAAATCTACCAGTCTCCTCTCGGTGCTTGAGGTAGTCGCTGACCTGCTCAACCTGTCGGTAAGTGCAGACCTGACCATCTTCAGCCGATGGGCCTTCAGCGAAGAACCCGTCAACCATTCGAGCAATCTCAGGGATGAGCGGGTGAAAATCGTTCTCCTCTGCGAACTTGGCGAACGCCGCGTGGTCAACCTTCAATTCAAAGATTGCGCACCTGTTTGAAAAGTGGCTGAGGAGCCTGCGAGACCCGGCCTTGTCTTTTGCCCGGTTCCCGGTCAGCGTGACAACAAGCTCATCACCAAAAGCGTGGTCGCCTAGTCGCTTCTCAAATTTGCCGACCAGCGGTGCCAGAACCTTTTGGATATCGTCGCCACAGGCGCTGATCTCATCAATGACCAGAGAGACAACCTTCGCGCCGTTGTCGAGGGCGGCATTGATCTCACTGACCAAGTTGGGAACAGACCAGCGGGTGACGAGTTGCTCACCCTCGCGCTGGGGGATGCCTACACCAACATATTCTTGAGAGTCGCGGATACTTGGCTGGGTCAGTATTGTTGCTACCTCGTCAACAGCAAGGCCTCTGGCCTCCGCAATGATTCCCGGCAAGGTATTGAGTGCCCACGTTGTTTTACCCGTGCCTGCCCCACCGAGAGTGATGACAGATGCGGGGACAAAAGAGCCGTCCTTTTTTGTCGCTTGATTGTCGAGTTGAAATTCACTGATATCGCTATGTGTTGCTTGAACGTGTCCCATTTTGGAACCTCCTTAGTTTTTCGTTCGTTTTAGATGAGGTCTGCGAGAAGTCCACCTTCCCCGACCACGATGTTGTCGGCCTTCGCCGTGATTGCCTCTATGTCCCTGTCGCGCAGGCCATCGAGCTGTTTTGTTGCCAACTGCGCAGCCTGGCGGCTGTTGTCGCTGGCGGTTTGAGATGACTTCCAGACCTCAGCAGATGCGACAGAGCCGATTTTCTCGTCAATGATGTTGCAGACCTCAATGAGTCGAGGGTCAGCGTCATAGGCCTCGACAAATCCCCGGAGGGTCGCTGCGGAACCTTGCAGATTGGTGATCAACGAATCATGCAGCCGCCGATTGTCAGCACCATCAAGCTGCTGCTGGACCTTGGCCAGATGCCCCTGAACCATGTCGATTGCCTGAACCCGTGCTTCCTCAAGCTTGACCTGAGCGGCAGCGCATTGCTGGGCCTGAAGTTCGGCCAACAGATCAGCAGGCAGCGAAACACCCCGCAGAGCATCGGTGTCGATGCGGCGTGGCAGGCCTACCTGTATCTGGCAGTCCCGCAGGAATTGTTCCTTAGTCGGGACAGAGTTCCTTACCCACTGCTCGACGTTTGGGAACACCCGCTCGTAGGTGCGAATGGCACTGCTTACGCCAGCCTCCACCCATTTATCAAAGTTTTCCTCGACACTCTCAGTGATGGCTGCAACGGTGTCCGCTGCTGACTTCTGGAGAGCAGGGTACGCGGTCGGAAATTCAGCGGTGAGGAAAGCCCTGCCACCGTCAAGCTCCAGCCGGGTGTAGACCTGATGGTTTCGGAACTGGCCCAACGGCTTTAAAACAGAGTCGCTAAACTGTTTCTGCAACGGCCCGAAGAGCGGCACCTGCGCGTCCATAGCAACGACCTCACCGTCAGCCTTGGCCTTGGCAATAATGTCGCTGATTTTCGCCGTCACACCCTTGGGTAATGTTCTCTTCATGCCGGGCTTGCTGACCGACACATCAACTATTAGGAATGACCCGCAGGCCTTTTCTACCAGACTGGCAGATGTTGTTTGCATGGATAGAAGTGATTCCATCTCGTTCTCCTTAGTTTGGTTTTCTGGGACGCCTCACGGCGTTTCGGCGGGGAACCACCCTCGCAACTCGTCAGCCAGATTTGTTTATGCCAACCATCCGCGCATGTCGCACCAGTCAATCTCGCCGGACTCAATACCCTTGTCGCAAATAATGTCGATGACTTCGTTGGCATCGTGTCCCAGAGACTGTGCCTCCTCAAAAGACTCGACCTGTTTGACCAACTCCAGAGCCTGTGCCAGATGCCACTCAGCGGATTTCTTGATAGCAGCCTGATGCACCTTTTCCTTATCGGTATCGAAAGTGGAAGGCCACCATCTCTTGCCAGCGAAAACACCGTACCCGGCGATGCCATCGTGGGTGATGGGCTTTGCGTTGTATTTCATTGTGTAGTCCTTAGTTTGTTTCGGCCTTGCTGGGCCTCATCAGTGACCCTCGCATTAGGGCCAGACAAACACTGCTCTGTGGCTGGTTGGGTGATGGCACCATTACCGGCGAGGTCTCCCTCTTCAACCGTCTCGTCAACATCACTTTAGTTCCACTGCGGCAGTACGCACTGCGGGGCTCGCCATGAATCGACTCTCATCCGCTCCAGCACCTTTCCCCGGCTGGGAGGTTCGCCCCGGAGGGCGGCAGGTTGTCGGGCCTCGTCCCGAGCCGCTACTGGATGTTTATACAGTGTGGGGTGTTGCCCCTGCGGCTGGGCGTATTATAAGCACATAACGCATGAACAACACAACACCTGACCAGCAAATAATTACACACTGGTCTGGCGGGGGTTGGCAGGCGGTGCAGGCCTAGACGACAGTAGGTATATAAGCACCAAGAGTTCACAAAAAATTAGCTATATAAGCACCAGTGTTTAGGTGTTCGTAAGTCATTGATTTATAAGGCCGATTGTCTGTGAGGCGTTTTATTGACTATTTAATAGTAGGACAAGGGGGTAAGCAAAAACCGCTCAGAACGGCTCTCCGTGCGTCTGGTGCAGTTTTTCATAAGTCAAGTTTTTTTTGTTCTGGTGTGCGGGTTGGTAGACGGCTCTCGGGGTCATGTCTAGAATTCACACATTGACGAGTAAACAGTAAGAGGGTCAGGTCTTGAAGAAACAATTGACGAGTAAGCAGAGAGCCTTTGCGAGGGCTTGGGCGAGCGGCATGTCTTTGAGCGATGCCTACCGCGAGGCTTATGACGTCTCCGACTCCACGTCAGCTAAAAGCGTGCATAACCTTGCCTCAAGGCTTGCGGGACAGGTGGAGATTAAGGAGAGGTATGAGCACTTGTTGCGGGAAAAGGATAGGCAAATGGCAGCTTCTGCGGTCTCTCGAAGGGACAGAGTGCTGGACTGGTTGGAAGGCGTCTATCTGGGGAACGAGGACGCGGATGCGGTGCGTGTCCGTGCAGCGGAACTGACGGGCAAGGCCAGTGGCTTGTTTGAAACGAACATCAACGTGAACAGTCAGCAACAAGATAGCAGCGGGATAGCGGCAGAGATCGAAGCCATGCTGTTGGCTGCTACTGCTGACGAGTCAGAAGAAGATGATGCACCTGAGCAACTGCACTAACGACTAAGCAAAGGTGCGAAGCTAACAACACAGCAAAGGTGCAACGCTGACGACTAAACAAGGGGGTGGGTGTAACGGTTTTGCTGAGGGGAACTGGTATCCTGCCCCTGCACCCCTACCCCCCCTATACGCAAGCGGCCACTCACCACTATATACATAGTAATCCACACAAATAATCAGCTAATTTCATAACTCCTCCAAGAAAATGCCAATTAAATCAATGGCTTACCCCTTTTTTTCTTAGAAAAGTGCCCCGGAGTCCCATGCCCCTAAAAATTTTCTGCAAAATTTTCGTTTTTTTCTTTGATTTACTTGTCAAGACCCGTAATATGCTATGATCAAGCTATAGCTGACTAAGTAGCAACTTACTAAGTAGCCACTCAGGTAGTGGAATACTTCTTTTTTTTGAGGGAAGTGTTACTAAATAAGTAGCTACTTAGTAACAAGCCACTTAGTAAGTAGCTACTTATGCAATTACCTGAAAAGGTTAACCCTAGCCTTTTAAAGAATATTAAAAACCTAGCTCCTTCAGAGCAGGAGAAGGTTCTCAAACTCCTCAAAGAATTAAACGAGGCTGAGTCAAAAGAAAAAGCCCGTGATGGGTTTATGCCTTTCATTAAGAAGGTTTGGCCTGCTTTTATTGAAGGCAGACACCATAAGATCATGGCTGAAGCCTTTGAGCGTGTCATTAATGGTGATCTGAAGCGTTTGATCATTAATATGCCGCCAAGGCATACCAAATCAGAGTTTGCTTCGTATCTGCTCCCGGCTTGGTTTTTAGGGCAAGCGCCAGATAAAAAGATTATTCAAACCGCACACACTGCTGAACTATCCGTTGGTTTTGGCAGAAAGGTTCGTAACCTAGTCGATAGCGATGAATACAAGGAAATCTTCCCGAACCTGTCGTTAAGAGCCGACTCAAAGGCCGCAGGACGATGGAGTACCAGTCAAGGCGGGGAATACTTCGCTATTGGTGTTGGAGGCGCGGTAACAGGTAAAGGTGCCGACCTGCTGATCATTGATGACCCCCACAGTGAACAGGAGGGCCAAAGCGCAGACCCCGCCGTCTTTGACAAGGTATACGAATGGTATACATCAGGCCCAAGGCAGCGTTTACAGCCCGGAGGGGCCATTATTATTGTGATGACCCGTTGGCACAAACGGGATCTGACAGGGAAAATCATTAAAACATCCGTTCAACGAGAAGGAATGGATGAATGGGAACTGATTGAGTTTCCGGCAATTATGCCGTCAGGCAAGGCTTTATGGCCTGAATTCTGGCGATTAGAAGAACTGGAAGCTTTGAGGAGTGAACTCCCGGCTCCGAAATGGAACGCCCAGTACCAGCAAGACCCCTCATCTGAAGAAGGTGCGCTGGTTAAACGGGAATGGTGGCAGATCTGGGAAGAGGAACGTCCTCCTCCTTGCGAGTTTATTATCCAGTCTTGGGATACGGCATTCCTCAAAACACAGAGATCTGACTACTCAGCCTGTACAACATGGGGCGTTTTCTACCAGCCAGACGATACAGGGGTTACGCAGCCCAATATTATCCTGCTGGATGCCTACAAAGAACGGCTAGAGTTCCCAGAATTAAAGAAATGCGCGATGGAGATGTATCAGGACTTTGAGCCTGATGCCTGCATTGTTGAAGCAAAAGCAGCGGGTACGCCTCTTATTTTCGAGTTAAGGGCAATGGGTATCCCGGTTAGTGAGTACACACCCTCAAGAGGCAATGACAAGATAGCGAGGGTAAATGCGGTTGCAGACCTGTTTGCCTCTGGCATTGTCTGGTGTCCCGCCACTCGCTTTGCTGAAGAGGTTATTGAAGAGTTTGCCGCTTTCCCTGCTGGAGAGCATGATGACTTGGTTGACTCATCGACACAGGCACTCCTCCGGTTTAGGCAGGGCGGGTTCTTGAGGCTAAACTCTGATGAAGAAGATGAGCCTTTTTACGCAAGAAAAGCCGAGTATTATTAGTGCCGTTTCTGCAAAGCAACATACCGTATTTTAAATGCTGGGTGAGAAAAGAATACACCCACAACAACCAGAAGTATCATGGTGAGTTTCTCCACGCGATGGCTGTAGCTGTCACTACCATGCCAAAAAGATGTCTGAGTTTTCAGATAATCTTTACTGGCGCTGAAACTTACGATGAAGAAGACGAGCCGAATATTCATGGCGGGGCGATGTGGGCAAGAATGCCAATCACCGCGCTGGTAGGCGATACCCCTTTTGAGGAGTGGCCTAAAGAGTTACCTGTCTGGGCAGCACAGCCTTGGGATTGTATGTCCCATACCCATGCGGTCTACCAGATAGAACGAGCAAGCCCTGCTCCTTGGTTAGCCAAGGTAGACGGGGAGTTTTATCCGGCAAAATACTATTTCACGGTAGATTACACCGACAACGAAGTGGCAGATGACCCGGCACAACATAAGCAGAGTCATGTGCTGGAGTTATTGGATGCTGGAGAATACACGGGCAATATCGTTGCTTTACCCAATAACAGGGTCAGGGTGACTCACCCCGCATGGTTTGAGACAGGGGTAGGCGCTCCAGACTTCAGGCCCAACCAACGAACCTACAACTCGAAGGATGATGTAGAGTACATTCACGATACAAAACGGGTTTTCGATAATCTGTACAGTGAGGACGATGATGCCTGAGAAGTTAAGCAAAGAAGACATTAAAGAGCTTGAGCGGCTACGAAAAGCTCAACGGAGGAAGAAACACAAAGACGAGCCTTTGGACGCCGAATCGCGCAGAATTGAAGAGGAAGACAGGGCGAAGCGTGTAAAAAGATCTAATGAAACATCAGGCATGATGGGAGGTGGTAGAGTGAAAAAATCAAAAGGCTATATGGGTGGCGGCAAAACTAAAGGTTCCATGCGTGGTGGTAAACAACCTAAAGGCATGAAGACTGGTGGCAAACTTAAAATGGTTAAGAATGCTCAAGGCAAAGATGTGCCTTTCTTTGCTGCTGATGGTGTAGGCAAGATGAGTTCTGGCCGCAAGGTTCCCAGCACTAAAGGTTACTTTATGGGCGGCAAGACTAAGGGAATGTCTAAAGGTGGGAAAACTGGCGGCAAAACAATGGCCCGTGGTTCTGGCGCTGCACGACCCCAAGTATTCAGAAAGGATGGCTAAATGGCTATTGACCGCCCTCTAAACACTCCAACCCCTGTCGGCCAAGACATGGGCGCTGTGGAGATAGAAATAGAGAATCCAGATTCCGTTTCTTTAGAAACAGAGGACGGCGGGATCATTATTGATTTTGATCCGACTGTAAATGAAATGCTTGGCATAGAACACAACTCTAACCTTGCTGACTTTATTGATGAAAGAGATCTTTACGAATTAGCTTCAGATCTTATTGGTCAGTTTAGGACAGACAAGGAAAGCCGGGCTGATTGGGAGCGTTCCTATATTGACGGCCTTGAACTACTTGGCCTCAAGAACGAGGACAGAACAACGCCTTGGGATGGCGCTTGTGGGGTATTCCACCCCTTATTGACTGAGGCGGTTATTCGGTTTCAATCCCAGTCTATACAAGAACTTTTCCCTGCCAGCGGCCCAGTTAGAACTAATATCGTTGGCACTATTGATATAGAAAAGGAAAAGCAGGCTCAAAGAGTTCAGGGGTATTTGAATTATCTTGTCACTGAGAAGATGACCGAATATCGAACTGAAACGGAGAGAATGCTGTTCTCTTTGCCTTTAGCTGGCTCTGCGTTTAGGAAAGTTTACTACGACCCGACAATGGGCAGGCCGTGCAGCATGTTTGTTCCGGCTGAAGATTTTGTTGTCAGCTATGGCGCTTCTGAATTAGCGACCTGTGAACGTGCTACGCATGTAATGAAGAAGAGCGCGAATGATATTCGCAAGCTTCAAGTTTCTGGTTTTTACTCTGATGTGGATTTAGGCGCTGCTGCTGCCGACCCTGACAGGGTAAAAGAAAAGTATAACGAGCTAACAGGCGACAACGGCAGCTACGAATCTGACTCTAGGCACACTCTTCTAGAGATGATGGTTGATTTAGACTTACTTGGATTTGAGGATAGACAGGATGGTGAGCTTACGGGTATTAGTTTGCCTTATGTTGTTACTATTGACCTGTCCTCTAGGGTAATTCTGTCGATTCGACGCAATTGGTACGAGGGTGATGAGCTAAAAACCAAGCGCGAACACTTTGTTCACTACCAGTATATCCCCGGATTAGGCTTCTATGGCTTTGGTTTGATCCACATGATCGGTGGATTAGCTAAATCAGCGACCTCTTTGCTCCGTCAACTGGTCGATGCGGGTACTTTGTCTAATCTTCCGGGCGGTTTAAAGGCCCGAGGGCTGCGAATTAAGGGCGATGACACGCCAATTATGCCCGGAGAGTTCCGAGATGTAGATGTTCCGGGCGGATCAATCAAAGAAAACATCAGTTTCTTGCCTTACAAAGAGCCAAGCAACGTTTTGTATCAGCTTTTGGGCAATATTGTTGAGGAAGGACGCAGATTTGCCTCTGCTGCTGACGTAAAAGCCGCAGATATGAACGCTGAAGCGCCCGTTGGCACAACTTTGGCCATTTTAGAGCGCTCAATGAAGGTCATGAGCGCTGTTCAAGCCCGATTACACGCCTCAATGCGCTCAGAATTGAAATTATTGTCTAATTTAGTCAGGGATTTTGGCCCAGAAGCCTATCCTTACGTTACGGACAGCGAAATTCCTGTGTCAGAGGACTTTGATGACCGCGTAGACATTATTCCGGTTAGTGATCCCAACGCTGGGACGATGGCCCAGAGAATTATGCAGTATCAGGCGGCGTTGCAGCTATCTGCGCAGGCTCCGCAGATGTATGACATGCCTTTATTGCACCGTCAGATGCTGGAAGTGCTTAATATTCGGGATGCTGACAAGATTGTCCCGACAGACGAAGACATCCCGCCAACAGATCCTGTTACTGAAAACATGAACATAGTAACCGGAGACCCTGTAAAGGCATTTATCTATCAAGATCACGAAGCCCACATACAGGTTCACATGTCGGCTATGCAAGATCCAAAGATGCAGGAGCTTTTGTCCAAAGCGCCAGATGCTGGGAAGATTCAGGGAGTTTTCTTCGCTCATATACAAGAACACGTTGCATTCCAGTACAGGCAGGACATCGAGAAAGAGCTTGGCACCAGACTTCCAATACCGGGAGAAGAGTTGCCGGAAGATGTGGAGTACAGGATTGCAGAACTTGCTGCTCCTGCTGCTGCTCAACTGCTTGGCAAGAATCAGCAAGAAGCCCAGATGAAGCAAAACGAGCAGATGATGCAAGACCCTGTGATTCAAATGCAGCAGCGGGAATTGCAGCTTAAAGAAATGGAAGCTCAAGGCAAGATGATGATGGAGCAAGCTAGAATGCAGCTTGAAGCTCAGAAGGCTATGAATAAAGCAGCCTTGGATCAAGAGAAGCTTGATCAGGAAAGAGACCTTAAAGAAGCAGAGCTTGCAATTAGGGTTGCAGAAGACAATGACCGTGATCAGTTAGAAAGCAAGCGCATTGCTTCTAAGGAGCAGGTTGAAGGCGCGAAGCTTGGCGTTGAGATCATGAAGGAAATTCTTGATGAGTAGCATGTCCGAAAACAATGTTTTCGACCATTTGCGCAAGACCCTGCGAACTCAGATGAATGAAATAGCTGACCATGTTAGTGGTGGGGGTTGTAAAACATACGAAGAATACGCAAAATGCTGCGGTATTATTGAAGGGTTAGCAGTAGCAGAGAGAGAAATACTAGACCTGAAAACAAAATACGAAGAATCATAACGCTGCATTAGGCAGTGCAAGTGACTCTGGACACTTTTTTCCAGTGCTGAAGGAAGACTAATGGAAGCATTAGCAAAAGAAACCGAGACTGAAGAGTCTCGCAAGGCAAATCAGTTGCCTGATCCGAGAGGATACAAAATACTGATTGCTCTACCAGACCCCGACAAGGAGTTTGATGGCGGCATTCTTAAATCTAACAAGACTCTTTACGAAGAAGAAATTGGTTCTATTGTAGGCATGGTCATAAAACTTGGCCCAGACTGCTACAACGACAAGAATCGGTTTCCATCTGGCCCATCCTGCAAAGAAGGCGACTGGATCATAATGCGCTCATACAGCGGCACTAGATTCAAAATCCACGGGAAAGAGTTCAGGTTGATTAACGATGACAGCGTAGAAGCTGTTGTTGAAGATCCACGGGGGATTGTTAGAGCATGAGTGAACAAGAGCAAATGTCCGACGAGGATAAGTTTTTTGGTGTACGCACCAAGATAGGCGGTCAGCAAGAAGAACCAGTCGAAGAAGCGGAAGAGCAGCCTGCACAGGATGACTTTGAAGCAGAAGCAGGAGAATTGACTGACGACGAACTATCTGGGTACAGCAAAAGAGTTCAGAAGCGGATCAACAAGCTAAAATACGAATCTCACGAAGAGAGGCGCAAATATCAAGCTGTAGCTGCGGAGCGCGATGAGGCTTATCGCGTTGCCCAGCAGATAGCTGAAAAGAACAGAGAATATGAATCTCTGATAGGCCGTGGCGAAAAAGCGTTAATTGATCAAATCAAAGAACGTAGCGAACTAGCCGTACAACAGGCTAAAGAGCAATATCGCAAAGCTTACGAAGAGGGCGACACAGATAATGTGGTTGCCGCTCAAGAAGCTTTAACGAAAGCAACGGCAGAGTTAACTGAAGCTGATCGTTATGCCCAGAGCTTGGCTCAACAGCCGCAGGCAGATCAGAATTGGGGGCAGTCGCAACCATTTCCCGAACCAAGGGAATACCAGCAACCGCAACAACCCCAGTATCAGCAACCTGCACCACAACCTGTGCAGCAAGCTGCACCACAGCCTGATCCTGAAACGCAGGAGTGGGCTAGTAAAAATCCTTGGTTTATGTCTGCTGGCCATGAAGCAATGACTTCGTTGGCTTATGGCAGGCACGCGGAACTTGTTAAAGAAGGGGTAGCGCCTAACAGCCCCGAATACTTCCGTGAAATAGACCAAACGGTTAGGCGAGCATTTCCAGATTATGATTGGGGGGATGGCCCTGAGCCAGAAGTCCGTTCTTTACCCTCCAATCAGCCTTCGACGGTGGTGGCCCCGACGACTAGAAACAACGGAGCCAAACCGCGCACAGTGAAGTTAACGGCATCTCAACGCTCTCTCGCTAAGAGGTTGGGTTTAACAGACGAGCAATATGCCAAATATGTTTAATTGGAGTAACCAATGACTGAAAAGCGCACCCCCAGAGATGGGGAACAAAGAGATAGTGACGTTCGACCAAGTGATTATTGGATTCCTGCTTCCGTTATACCCGACCACGAGCCACCAGAAGGCTGGATTTTTCGTTGGATCAACACCAGTAACATAGGTCAAACAGATGCAACTCACACATCAAGAATGTTTCGGGAAGGTTGGGAGCCTGTAAGGGCTGAAGACCATCCAGAGCTTATGCTTACGTCAGATGTAGGCTCTAAGTTTGAAGGAAACATTGAGGTTGGTGGTTTGCTGTTATGTAAAGCACCGGAAGCGCAGATGATGGCCAGATCTGAACATTTTCAAAAAATGGCTGACAATCAAATGCAATCCGTTGATAACAACTATCTCAGGGAAAACGACCCTCGTATGCCTCTCTTAGAACCTGAGAGAAGCACGAGGACTACTTTCGGTAGAAGCTAACCCTTGGGTGGGGGTGGCTTCTCTACATAGGAGGTCATACTTATGGCTACTTCTGCTACCCCAACTGGTGCGGAACCTGTCAATACTCTGAGTGCAAGCGGCTCTTACACTGGTAAAGTCCGGCACATCAAGATTGCGAGTGGTTACGGCACTGGGATCTTTTACGGCGATTTCGTCAAGCTAGTTGCGGCTGGCACTGTTGAAAAAGCCGCAGTAACAACTGCTGTTGTTGCTGGCACGGTTGGCATTTTTGTGGGATGTTCCTACACTGATCCAAGCACAAGTCAATTGACATTTAACCAGCAATTCCCAGCTTCTACGGCGGCTGACGATATTATGGCTTATGTTGTTGACGATCCTAAGCTAGTGTTCAAAATGCAAGGCGATGGTTCTATTGCCCAGACAGGGCTTGGAAACAACGTTTCTGCGGTTAGCACAGCAGGATCAACTTCAATCGGACGTAGCAAAAATGCGCTTGATGCAAGCACTATTGCTACAACAAATTCACTTCCACTGCGTATTCTTGAATTCGTAGATGGCCCAAACAGCGCAGTAGGCGATGCTTTCACTGACTGTTTGGTGACTTATCTGCCTTTAAGCCATGCGTATGAAACCAAGCTAGGAGTGTAATCAATGGCTATTTCAAGAGCGCAAATGTTGAAAGAACTCCTGCCGGGGCTTAACGCTCTGTTTGGTTTGGAGTATGAAAAGTATGAAGACGAGCATACTCTCATTTATGAGACTGAAAGCTCTGATCGTTCTTTTGAAGAAGAAGTGAAGCTTTCCGGCTTTGCTGCTGCACCTGTGAAGAATGAAGGTTCTGCAATCTCTTACGATTCAGCACAAGAATCTTTCACAGCCCGATACAACCATGAAACGATTGCTATGGGCTTTGCTATCACTGAGGAAGCAATGGAAGATAATCTTTACGATTCTCTTTCTGCTCGGTATACAAAGGCTTTGGCACGGGCAATGGCTTACACCAAGCAGGTTAAGGCTGTTAATCCGCTGAACAATGGTTTCACCAACTCCTTTCAATCAGGTGATGGTGTTAACTTGTTCACAGCAAGCGGTGACGGCGTAACTGGCGGTGACGGTCACCCACTTGTTTCAGGTGGTAAAAACAGTAACCGTCCTTCAACGGCGGCTGACCTCAACGAAACATCTTTGGAAAACGCAATTATCGACATTGCTGCTTTCACTGATGAAAGAGGTCTGTTGATCGCTGCTAGGCCACGGCGTTTGATTGTTCCCCCCGCTTTGATGTTCACAGCAGATCGTCTGCTTGAAACAACTCAGCGTGTTGGAACAGCAGATAACGATGTGAACGCTATCCGCAACATGGGAGCAATCCCTGAAGGATATGCGGTCAATCACTATCTGACTGACACAAATGCCTTCTATATCATTACTGATATACCTAACGGCATGAAGCATTTCGAGCGTACTTCGCTTGAAACTTCAATGGACGGTGACTTCGATACGGGTAACGTGCGCTACAAGGCGCGAGAGCGTTACAGCTTCGGCGTATCCGATCCTCTGGGAATCTACGGATCTCCCGGTTCAAGCTAAACAACTGGGGGGCCGTTTGGCCCCCCTTTTGTTTCTATCCTGACTGATGTTCCATGTGGAACATTAGACACTAGCCAAGACAGGAGAACCCAATGGCTAATACTACTTTTTCAGGAGCAGTACGCTCCGAAAGCACCTTCAAAACTGTTAGCAAGAACAGCACTACTGGCGCAATCACTGAAGTTGCAACGCTTGGTGATGGCCCCGTTAGTCTTGCTGACTCAGATGTCACGCTTACGAACGCCACTCATAGCGGTCGAATTCTTCTTGTTCCAGACGGCGGACAAGACAACACTTACACGTTGCCAGCACCAATAGCTGGTTCTATGTTTAGGTTTGTTTATGCTGGCGGAGCGGCTGATGCCACGGACGCTATTATTGTTACCCCCGGAAACACTAATTTTTACATTGGCGGCGTAACATTCCTTGACACTGACAACGAAGTTAGCGCGGTGTTCTCTGATGGCAACTCAAATAGCAGCATTCAGATAAACGTACCTGCTGGTTTTGATGTGACAATTATGGGTTTAAATACCACTAATTATCAGATCTTCGGCACTGTAACGGGCGCAACTGCGCCTGCATTTGCTGACCAGTAAGACTGGCTACATTTGGCTGGCTTCGGCCCGCCCTGACTACACATGAACCCAAGGTGTACACATGCCTGATGCAGTAGCACCACAGAAAATTCAAGATGGCGCTAAGACTGCTATATTCCGGTTTACTAACGTAAGCGACGGTACTGGCGAAAGCGCCGTAGTCAAAATAGATGCTTCCTCCTTATCTAGCGACCCAATGACAGGCGCTGCTTGCACTGGTTGTACGATACAGAAAATCTATTACTCGACTATCGGTATGGGCGTTAAAATATTTTTTGATGCATCGACAAATGTTCTTGCTTGGCAGCTTAATGCTGATTGGGCTGACACGTTAGACTTTACTGATTTTACTGGCATTCCAAACAATGCTGGTTCAGGCAAAACAGGGGACGTTCTGTTCACAACTGTTGACCACTCTAGCGGCGATGTGTACAACATAGTCATGCAGGTATCGAAGAGTTACGGATAATGGCGGCAAAAAAGAAGGCTAAACCAAAAGCTAAGTCTAGGGTTAATGAAGCGGGTAACTATACGAAGCCTGCTTTAAGAAAGCGTCTTTTTAATCAAATTAAGGCTGGCGGTAAAGGCGGTAAACCCGGACAGTGGTCAGCCAGAAAAGCTCAAATGCTTGCGAAGAAGTACAAAGCCGCAGGCGGTGGTTACAGGGACTAATGGCCTTAAAGAAATCTCAGAAAAGCCTGAAGAAATGGACTAAGCAAAAATGGCGAACTAAGTCAGGCAAGCCATCTACGCAAGGCTCCAAGGCCACAGGCGAGAGGTATCTTCCGGCCAAGGCCATTAAGTCCTTGTCTAAAGCAGAGTATGCGGCTACAACCCGCAAAAAACGAAAAGACACGAAGAAGGGCAAGCAGCATTCCTCTCAACCCAAAAAGGTAGCAAAGAAGACGGCGAGGCACAGGTAATGGCCAATAGGAAGCCTGCGAAGGGCAAGGCAAAAGTCAAAATTACTAGTAGCGGCAAGAAAGTTAGCTATGGACAAGCTGGCAAAGCAAAAGGCGGTGGTCGCAGAGTTAAACCGGGAACGAGCAAGGGTGATAGTTACTGCGCCCGCAGCTTAGGAATTAAAAAACGTTTGCCCAAGAAAAAACAAAACGATCCCAATACCCCAAACAACCTGAGTAGAAAGCGTTGGAAGTGTTCTGGCGCTAAGTCTAGAAGGAAGTAGCAATGGCTATTAGCCGAGCGCAAATGGGGAAAGAAATCAAAAGCTCTCCCGCAAAAAAGCGTAAGAAGCAAAAGAAGAGGAAAAAGTAGATGGCTACAAGTGGTACATATACATTTAACCTCGACCTTGCTGATGCTATGGAAGAAGCTTTTGAAAGGGCTGGCCGAGAGCTAAGAAGCGGTTACGATTATAAGACGGCGCGAAGAAGTCTTAACTTACTAATGCTTGAGTGGCAAAACCGTGGTTTAAATTTGTGGACGGTTAGAAATACTACTCAGGCTTTGACGGCAGGAACAACATCTTATGATCTGTCCTCTGATGTTTTTGACATTGTGGAAGCTTATATTAGGACTGATTCAGGGGATGTAGACAAACAGTTTGACCAGTCAATGACAAGAATATCTGTCAGCGATTACTCGCAGCTTTCCAACAAGTTGACGCAGAGCAAGCCCCTTCAATACTACGTTGAAAGGAAACCCACAGGCATTACAATTCACGTTTGGCCTTCTCCAGATGATCAGGCAACGTATACTTTTGGGTATTACTATATGCAAAGAATTGAAGATGCTGGCTCCCCGGCGTCTAACAATATGGATGTGCCTGCAAGGTTTTTGCCTTGCCTAGTGGCTGGGTTGGCATATCAGGTCAGCATTAAGTATCCAGACGCTGCGCCAAGATCTCAGATTTTAAAAGCAGATTACGAAGAACAGTTTGCTTTAGCTGCTGACAGCAGCAGAGAAAAGGCATCTCTGTTTGTCTCCCCCGGCGGGTATCAGTTTTGAGTAGGTTTGCAAGCGACAAATATTCTTTTGGTTATTGCGATAAAACAGGGTTTAGGTATCCAACCAAAGACCTTGTGCCGGAAATAGTTAACCAAAGACCTACTGGATTCTTAGTGGGCAAAGATGTTGTTGACCCTGACCAACCTCAGTTGCAGTTAGGCAAGGTTAAGGTTGACGATCCAAGAGCTTTAAGAAACCCAAGGCCAGACCGTTCTATGGATGAAAGTAGAAAACTTTTTGCTTTTGACCCTGTAGGTGGAGGTGTTACAGAGCTTGGAAGTCAGACTGTAGGCTTAGATATAGAAGCTCAGTCTGGAACCGTAACGGTAACAACCAGTTAAAGGAGCATCATGTCAAAGTTAGAAGTGTTTCAAAACGGAAATTTTTCTTCAGGGGAGCCTGTCTACCAGATTGGGATTAAGCTTAAAGCTGGTGAGTACGGTGAATACGGCGAGTACGATATTGTTGTTTTTGACCTGATGACTAAAGCAGAGGCAGAAAAAAGGCTTGCCGAAATGAATCCGCCATCTGCGCCTAAAAAGAAAGCGGCCCCAAAGAAAAAAGCGGCTGTCCCAACCTTGGCTGAACTTAAAGAACTAACAAAGCTTGATTTGGAAAAGCTTATGCGGAAGCATGGTCTTGAGCTTGATAGAAGAAAAACCAAAGATGCTTTGGTAAAACAGTCAGCAGCTTTTTTAAAGGGAAAGTAATTTATGGCTTGGACGTTTACAACCCTCAAGACAGCATTACAAGACTATCTGGAGACCGACGAAACCACTTTCGTTAACAACCTTTCTAATATAATTACTCAGGCAGAGGACAGGATATTAAAATCAGTCCAGTTGCCTGACTTCAGGAAGAACTCTGTTGGCACCACTACCAGCGGGACTAAGTATCTAAGCTGTCCTTCAGACTTTCTTGCTCCTTACTCTTTGGCAGTTGATAACAGCGGCTACGAGTTTCTGCTTTTTAAAGATGTGAATTTTATTAGAGAGGCTTACCCTTCATCGTCTACGACAGGCATACCGAAATATTACGCCCAGTTTGATGACGAAAACTTTATTTTAGCACCAACCCCTAATGCCAACCTGAATGCAGAGCTTCATTATTTTTATAAGCCAGAATCTATTACAGCTTCATCTTCTGGCACTAGCTGGTTAGGGACTAATGCAGAAAGCGCGTTACTTTATGGTTGTTTGGTAGAAGCTTATACTTTTCTGAAGGGAGAGCCGGACATTATGCAGATGTATGCTGCAAGGTACGACTCCGCCATTGAAGACCTTAAATTGTTAGGCGAAGGTTACAACACAACAGACAGCTACAGATCTGGGGCAGTTAGGCAGGCAAGATTGTAATGATTGAATTTTCTAATGGTCAGGCAGGCACAGTTAGTGTTGTAACGACAGACAATGTTGGTTTATCGGTAGATTATTGGGCCGAAAGAGCAGCAAATACAATTATCAGCGTTGGCTCTCAAAGCCATCCTCTTATTGCAGAGCAAGCTAAAGCCTTTAGGGAAGATGTTTTGCGAACTGTAAAATACTACATGGAGGAAGCTATTAAGAGCGACAAGACCAGCAGGATTGCGGAGCTTGAACAGGCTGATCACATCGAAATGGCAGAAATTTTGAGGAAAATGTAATGGCTATTACTCAGGCAGTTTGCACCAGCTTCAAGCAAGAACTTTTGCAAGGCATTCATAACTTTACTAGCGGTAGCGGTGGCGGAACAACGACCACAACTGGTTCTGGCAATGCGTTTAAGTTAGCGTTGTATACCAGCAGTGCTACTCTTGAAGCGTCAACAACAGCATATAGTTCTACGAATGAAGCTTCTGGGACAGGTTATTCTGCTGGTGGCGGTGCTTTAACTAACGTTACGCCCACAACGTCTAGCACTACAGCGTTGACTGATTTTGCAGATCTAACGTTTTCTAGCTCTACAATTACGGCTAGAGGGGCGTTGATTTATAACTCCAGCACAACAGCAGGTTCTGCAAATAGAGCCGTTATTGTTCTTGATTTTGGATCAGACAAGTCATCTTCGTCAGGCGACTTTACTATACAGTTTCCAACCCCAGACGCGAGTAACGCTATTATTCGGATCGCCTAGTGGCCGATGTAATAATATACTTTGAGGGTTATAACAGTATAACCCAAGGGTACAATGAAGGCGGTTATAACGAAGATGCAGCGTTTACAGGCTTAACGGCATCTTTAGACAATGTAACTGTTGTTCTTAACGACGATATCCTCTTAACTGGGCCGGGATCTACAGCTTCTGTTGGCTCTGTATCAGTCACATTAAGCTCAACAATAACGCCAACAGGGGTAAGCTTAACTGCTTCTGCTGGCACTGTTTCTGTTACAGGTATTGCAAACGTATCAGCAACAGGATCATCAGCAACAGTTTCTGCCGGGACTGTTTCTGTATCCGGGGATGCTAATGCCCCAGTCACGGGCGAAGGTCTCACGGCTTCGGAAGGAACTGTTGTAGCTACTGGTGATGCTAACGCGGCTGTAACCGGAACATCAGTAACGTCTTCTGTTGGCTCTGTTTTTGTTTATGTTAATCAGACTGTCAATGCTGTTGGCCTTTCCATGCCAATTACCGCTGGCAGTGTAACGGTTATAGAAGGTACTGGAGCAACAATAGAAGCTGAAGGGTTTGAGTTAATTGCTTCAGAAGGAACAATAAATATATGGGGGCCAATAGATCCGGGGCAAGACGGAGATTGGTCAGAGATAAGCGTGTCACAGTCACCTAGTTGGACAGAGGTAAATGTTACTCAACAACCTAGCTGGACAGAAATAGCGGCGTAATTTTATGGCAGCAACATTTGTAAATAACTTGCGGGTAGCTGAACCCGGAACGGGTGATGCCAACTGGGGCGTTACAACGAATACATCGTTAGAGCTTATCGGTGAGGCGCTTGGTTACGCAACTCAAGATTGCTTTAGTTCTGATGCTGATGCGACAACAACGGTAGCAGATGGTGCTACTGACCCAGCCCGTGCGCTTTATTTCAAAGTTACATCCTCTGCAACCCTGTCTGCGACTAGGGTTCTTACGATAGGGCCAAGCACTGTTTCTCGCGTAATGTGGATAGAGAATGCCACAACCGGGAGTCAGTCCATTCAAATCAGCCAAGGCTCTGGCGCGAACGTCACTATAGCCAGCGGTAAAACCACAATCGTATACCTCGACGGTGCGGGTGGTGGCGCAGCAGTCGTTGATGCAATGGCTAACGTAAAACCCGGACAGTCAGATACATTAGCAGAGGTGCTTGCAGCAGGTAATACATCAGGCGGCACTGGACTTACAATCTCTAGCGGTGACGATTTCACCCTGACAGGCGCATCTTACAACGTGGTGTGGGATAGCTCAGACTCTGCGCTTGAGTTTGCCGATAGCGCAAAAGCTAAGTTTGGCGCAAGCGGGGACTTGCTTATCTATCACGATGGCACAAATAGTTACATTGATGAGCAAGGAACCGGCGACTTAAACATCCGCTCGTCAGCAACTTTACGATTGCAAAACGCTAGTGGGACAAACTTTTTGTACGGCACCACTGGTGGCGAGGTTGTGTTGTACTATGATGGCAATGCGAAACTAAGCACAGCCTCCGGCGGCATTACGGTTATCGGAAACATTGCTAATTCCTCCGGGGACATGACCATCGATGTCGCTGGTGATCTGATTCTGGATGCCGCTGGAAATGACGTAATTTTCAAAGACTCTGGAACGACGTTCGGTCAGATAACAAACGACTCTGGCAACATGATTATTTATAACTCTGGCTCTCAGATGCTGAAGGGTTTGAGTGGCGGGTCTAATGCTCAGTTTGTAGGGACTCTTACCGTTGACCCAGCAGACGGTGTAGCAGATGACGCTTATGCTTTGTTTGTTCGTAATAACGAAGCCACTGCTGGAAGAAATTATGGAGCGATGGTTCGCGGAGGAAGCAACTCAAGTGATGAGGCGTTTACTGTCAGGAACTACGATAATTCCTCTACTTATTTCACGGTTAAGGGTGATGGTGCGTCTACGTTTGGCGGAACTATCGCCACATCCACAGCAGGAACCAACAACCTACGGCTAGGCTCTGGCGCTGGTGCAGCGATTGCCTCTGGTTGCAACCTAAACACCGTTATAGGCGACAGTGCTGGCGCAGCAATTACTACTGGTGATAACAACGTAGCTGTTGGGTATGCAGCAGGTGATGCTCTTACCACGGGCGAAAAAAATATAGCCATTGGCGTAAATGCTCTGGGGTCTGACACTACAGGCGGTAGAACAGTCGCTATTGGTCAAGGCGCACTTACTACTCAAAACCATACTGATGGAACAACTACTTACAATGTAGCAATTGGATACGAAGCAGGTGCATACGTCACTACAGGAACTAACAACACCTTTATTGGTGGGTTAGCAGGCGATGCTACTACGACAGGCGCGTCTAATACGGCTGTTGGCTATAATGCAGGTGGTGCTAACACTACAGGTGCCAATAACACTTTTATTGGTGAAGATGCAGGTGCAGCAAATACCACTGCGGGTAATAACACTTTTGTAGGTGAAAGAGCAGGCGCGGCAAACACTACTGGCGATGAATCCGTTGCAATAGGACAGTACGCTTATGCGGCTAACACGACAGGTGTTGATAACGTAGCTATCGGTAGAAGTGCATTGTCGTCAAATACTACGGCACATAACAACGTAGCTGTTGGTAGAAGCGCTTTATTGTCTAACACGACAGGAACTCAAAATGTTGCAGTGGGTGCAGGTGCTTTAGACGCAAATACTACAGCATCTAATAATACAGGACTTGGTTATAGAGCTTTAACAGCAAACACTACAGGTGCCAATAATGTGGCTTTAGGCTCACAAGCTTTAGCAGCAAATACAACTGGTGAGGCAAACGTAGGTATCGGATATGTTACTCTTGATGCTAATACTACTGGTAGTTCTAATACTGCTGTTGGTTATAGTTCAATGTCATCTAACACTACAGGACATTCAAATGTAGCAGTTGGTAGAGGAACATTAGATGCTAATACAGAAGGTACAAATAATACTGCTGTTGGTTTTAAAGCATTAGACGCGAATACAACTGGCAGTTCTAATGTTGCGATAGGCTACCATGCGCTATCTACTGAAGATGAGCATGGCCTTAATGTTGCGATAGGTGCAAATGCTTTAAAAAACCTAAACGCAGGTGCTAATGCTTATAACGTAGCAGTTGGTCACGATACAGGCACAAATGTTACTACAGGTCTAAATAATACCTTGATTGGGGCCACCGCAGGTGATGCGTTAACAGACGGTATTAAAAATGTTGCTGTAGGCATGAATGCTTTAGGCGCTGATGTGTCGGGTGACAATTCTGTTGCCATAGGTAGCAATGCTTTACAGGCTCAGACTGGAACAGATGGAAACGTATACAACGTAGCTGTTGGGGCAAATGCTGGTTTTTCTGTCACTACAGGCGCTCAAAACACCATCGTCGGTGGCCTAGCTGGTGATGCGTTAACTACAGGAGTTCGTACAGTAGCTGTTGGGTATAACGCTGGTGGTGCTCTTACCACAGGTGATTCTAATGTTGCCATTGGTTATCAAGCGTTGATGACAGAAGATGCACACTCAAATAACGTAGCTGTAGGAGCATCAGCACTTCAAACTCAAAACGCTGGCGCACACGCTTATAACACAGCAGTCGGTTTTGAATCTGGCAAAGCAATCACTACGGGGATTCAAAACACTCTTATTGGAGGTTTAGCTGGTGATCTTTTAACAGATGCTGATTATAACGTAGCAGTAGGTG
>BCSF01000138.1_pt1 | contig 32610 bp, 43 predicted proteins | sample 1016431 | NCBI WGS metagenome assembly BCSF01 (sample SAMD00045685;SAMD00045686;SAMD00045687;SAMD00045688;SAMD00045689;SAMD00045690;SAMD00045691;SAMD00045692;SAMD00045684;SAMD00045690;SAMD00045691;SAMD00045692;SAMD00045684;SAMD00045685;SAMD00045686;SAMD00045687;SAMD00045688;SAMD00045689, study... | reverse complement strand
CTTGCCCCCCGCCCGTCCCTGTACGTCTAGGGGGGTCACACAGAAATTTTTTCCAGAAAAACATGAGAGGAGTTTTGGATGAGTAAGCGATTTAGCGTTGTACAGGCTAAGGAGGTTCCAGGTCGGGATAAGCCTGTTTGGTTGAGGCATGGGGTTGCTTTTGAGAAGGACGGCAAGATTAGCGTGAAGTTAGAGACGTTGCCTTTACCGAATAAGGAGGGCGAGGTTTGGCTGAAGCTGTTTGACGATACGAAGAAGGATGGTGGTGATAGCGGGGGTGGGCAAGCTCCTTGGGGTGACCAGCGTTCTGGAGGTTCGGAGGATGTAGCAGATGACGCAATCCCGTTCTAAGAAGCCTGGCAAGCAGAGCGTCCCGAAGGTGGGGCGTTTTGCGATGGGTGAGTTGCAGAAGCGAGTTCGTGGTTCTCGGTTGATTTATGACAATCGTGATGAGTTGGCGGCTGAGTTATTGAGCCTTGGTTCGAGCAAGATAACGGACATTGTGGATATTGTTGAGGGTGAGGACGGCACGCAGAGTGTGCGGTTGAGGTCTGTTGAGGATATTCCTGATGGAGCGTTGAGGGCGATTAAGAAGATTAAGGTGACGCCTGGGAGGAATGGTGACCAGGTAGAGGTTGAGTTGGTTGATAAGGTTCGGGTGTTACAGATGCTTGCGAAGGCTGCTGGATTGCTTGAGCAAGAGAAGGAAGCTGACAAGCCGTCTGTGGTGAGCATTGAGATGGTGATGCCGAAGGATGACGGCGATGCGTAGTGAGTACAAGCGGTATTATGAGGATTTTGTGGAGTGTGATTTTTGCGGCGCGCAGACGCGGGGTCGTGTGTATCGCGAGAAGCCCACGAAAATTTTATGCGGGGCGTGCAACCGGATTATTTTAGACAAGAGCGCGGTGACGCTGCCTAAGATGCCTTGGAAGGATGAGAGTGATGAGTGAGCAGGCGACCCCTGCGGGGTTAAAGTTAGATTTTAGCACGTCGCCGACTGTAGCTAAGTTCTTTTCGAGTGATGCGTTTGTGCGTGGATTGATGGGTCCGGTTGGTTCCGGCAAGTCTTATGCGTGTTGTGCTGAGATATTCCGGCGTGCGGTTGAGCAAAAGCCTAGTCCGCGTGACGGGATAAAGTACACACGGTGGACGATTGTTCGGAACACGCATCCCATGTTGCGGACCACGACGCTGAAGACCTGGTTGGAATTGTTGCCGGAGCATGTGTGGGGCAATGTGAAGTACTCCCCGCCTATCACGCACCACATCAAGCTGCCTCCCAGGGATGGCGCTGCCGGTATTGATTGCGAGATTATCTTCATGGCCCTGGATGATCCGAAGGATGTTCGAAAGCTTTTGTCTTTGGAGCTGACCGGTGCCTGGGTGAACGAGTGTCGAGAGTTGCCCAAGGCGGTTATCGATGGCCTGACGCACCGTGTGGGTCGTTTCCCGACCAAGGCTGATGGGGGTCCGACGTGGCGCGGCGTGATTATGGACACCAACCCCATGGATGATGACCACTGGTATTATCGATTGGCTGAGAAAGAGAGACCTGGGGGTCAGTTCCGCTGGGACTTCTTCCGGCAACCTGGTGGCGTCGAGGAGGTTTCCTTGGAGGATTTGCCAGAGGAAATGCCGGAAGCGAAGGGATACATACATCAGGGTGGTCGCTGGTGGCGCACTAACCCAAAGGCTGAGAACCTAAAGAACCTACCGGCGGGATACTATGAACAGCTCTTGGGCGGTAAGAATGTTGATTGGGTAAAGTGTTATGCCCAGGGCGAGTACACGTTTGTGCAAGAGGGTAAACCGGTCTGGCCAGAGTATAACGACAACCTCATGGCAGATGACCTGGAGCCGGACCCCTCTGTGCCGGTGCATGTCGGTCTCGACTTTGGTTTGACGCCGGCTGCGATATTTGCGCAGAGGATGCCCAACAACCGGTGGCATGTGCTGCATGAGCTGGTCACGTTTGATATGGGCCTAGAAAGGTTCTGTTCTATGCTCAAGAGCGACTTGGAGAGCCGGTTTCCCCGATATGAGACCCTGATATGGGGCGACCCTGCCGGTTCGCAGCGGGACCAGATATTCGAGACCACCGCGTTTGAACATCTCAAAACGCATGGCCTATTGGCCCGACCCACCGCGACCAACGAGTTCCGTACCCGTCGTGAAGCGTTAGCCATACCCATGGGAAGGTTGATAGATGGTAAGCCTGGTTTCTTGATCGATCGGAAATGTATGCGGCTGCGCAAAAGCTTGGCCGGTGGTTATCACTTCCGGCGGGTGGCGATTGGTGCGGGGCAAGAACGGTTTAGGGATACGCCGAATAAAAACGAACATTCGCACGTCGGTGATGCGGCGGGGTACTGTTTGCTGGGTTCTGAGCATAAAATTATGACCAAGCGCCCTACCCCCATGGGCGGTCGGCCTATTACGGCGAAGGTGTTAGACTTCGATGTTTTCGGTTGATGAATTAAACCAGGTCATGCGCTTTGACGGCGTAAAGCACAAGGTCGTTGATTGGTCGCCTATGCACTTGCAGCTCTGCGAGATAAACGACTTTGATGTTTGGAACTTAAAAAATTTTCCAAACTATCAGCAATACCTTGCGAACTTTGCGTCTCAGGGCATGGCATATACCGGTATTGGTGATGGGATTATCTATGGCATGTGGGGTGTTTATGAATTTTGGCCTGGTTGCGCGGAGGCGTGGCTTATTCCGTCGAAGCATATTGGTCAGAAGACCCTGGCATTTCACCGCGCTGCCTTGGCGTTTTTTGAGTATGTCGCAGCCCAGAAGGGAATAAAGAGGCTACAATTCACGGTTCACACACAGAATGTTCACGCTGACCGTTGGGCGCAACGATGTTACTTTAAATGCGAAGGAGTGCTTCGCAAGTACGGACCTGACGGAGCGGACTATTACATGTATTCGAGGATGTTCTAATGGGTGGATTATTTTCAAAACCAAAAGCACCGGCACCTGATCCTAGACAAGAAGAGCGTTTACAGCGTCAGGAAGCGCGTGCGGAAGCAGAAGAGCGTGGAGCTGCACGTCGTGTGCAATCGCGCATGATGGCGAGACGTGGCGGCGGTAGCCGGATGCTAATGGCCCCTGGCGTATTTGGCCAAGAGGGCGTGCGTGACGTTTTACAGCGGTCACTAGGAGCGGGTCGAAACCCAAGAGGGTAAAATGAAGACCTATAGACGTAACCCCAGGCATAGGGATGTAGGATCAGATGTACGGAGCCAAAGGCGGCAAGCGGCCAATGAAAGGCGCAATGGACAGCAAGATGAGCAATCTTCGCAAGAAGACAGCTCAGAAGTACAGCAAGAAGAAAGCTGATGGTCAAAAAGGCGTTTCAAAGTAGCGAGGGTGGCCTAAACGAAAAAGGCCGCAAAGCTATGGGGATGGGTCGGAAGTTAAAGACCGGCACCAATCCGCGAAGAATTTCTTTTGCTGCCAGGTTTGGTGGCATGGACAAACCAATGAAAGACGATAAGGGTCGGCCTACCAGGTATGCTTTAGCCTTAAAAGCGTGGGGGTTCGGCTCTGCGCAAGCTGCGCGAAATTTTGCAGAGAGGCATAAGCAGACATAATGGAATTATCGGTCGAAGAGATAAAGAAGCGCTACAAGATAGCGAATACCCACAAGGAACAGTGGCGCAGCATTTACGAGGAAGCGTATGAGTATGCGCTGCCCATGCGAAACCTCTACGACGGTTATTACGAGGGCGATGTCCCTGGTCAAAACAAAATGAAGCGCGTGTTCGATAGCACCGCTATTCACTCGACTGCCAGGTTTGCGAACCGTATCCAATCCTCCCTGTTTCCTCCCCAAAGACCTTGGTGCCGTTTGCAGCCTGGCAATGAGATACCGGAACAGCGCAAGATTGAGGTGCAACAAGTCTTAGACCTCTACACTGAAAAGATGTTTGGGGTGATGAGCCAATCCGGTTTTGACTTGGCTATGGGTGAGTTCTTGCTCGACTTGGCTGTTGGTACAGCGGTTATGCTGATCCAGCCTGGCGATGAGCTTACGCCGATACGATACACGGCTGTCCCTGCTTATCATATCACCTTCGAGGAAGGGCCAAACGGGTCTGTGGATGCGGTGTATCGCAAGTTTAAGAGACCGTTTGCTGTTATTGAGCGCGAGTGGCCTGATGCAGATATTCCTGATGAACTGCGCAAAGAGTATGAGGATGACCCGACGCAGAAGGTAGAGTTGCTAGAAGCGACCTACACGCATGATGGGCAAATCCATTACTGCCTCATGCCGTTTGAAAAAGAATACAAGATTGTCCACCGGAACCTCAAAAGTTTTCCCTGGGTTATTTCTCGTTACATGAAAGCGTCTAACGAGCGTTATGGTCGTGGTCCGGTGTTATACGCCCTGCCCGACATCAAGACGCTGAACAAGGTTGTCGAGCTAACGCTGAAGAACGCCAGCATCAGCATTGGCGGCGTGTTCACGGCTGTCGATGACGGGGTGCTAAACCCTCAAGCAATCAGCATTGTTCCTGGCGCTGTCATTGGCGTCAGTTCAAATGGCGGTCCCCGTGGCCCATCCTTACAACCACTTCCCAGAAGCGGGGACGCCAACCTATCACAGATCGTTGCCAACGACTTACGCTTGAACATCAAGAAGACGTTGTTGGACGAAAGCTTGCCGCCCGACAATATGTCGGCTCGGAGTGCGACGGAAATCGTGGAACGGATGAAGGAGTTGTCCCAAAATTTGGGTGCTGCGTTTGGGCGGCTCATAACTGAAACCATGTTCCCGATTGTACGCCGCTCCATGGAGCTAATGGATGAGATGGGCATGATTGAGTTGCCTCTCAAAGTTAACGGTTTGCAGGTTACCGTTACGCCTGTTTCTCCATTAGCCATGGCAAGCAACATGGATAAGCTGAACGAGGTTGTGCAGTTTATGCAAATTTCGCAAGCGCTGGGACCACAAGGTCAGACATTGCTGAAGATGGACATGGTTGGTGATTACATAGCGGACCAGCTCGGCATACCGGCGAAGCTGCGCACGTCTCAACAAGAGCGTCAGCAAATGGCACAGATGCAAATGCAGATGGCCCAACAGGCTATGGAAGCGCAGGGCATGACCCCGCCTGATGGAATGGAAGTACCACAAGAATGAACCAAGCAGAAAAAATTCGCTCGATTAACTCACCTGGATGGGACGGTGTAGACGCTACAGTTACGCCTATGCGGCTGCGCGATACCGACCTTCAGAGGGCTTTAGATATTTCGTTCAAGCGTTGTTTCGGGTCCGAGGACGGGCAAAAGGTTTTGGCCCATTTGCGCCAGGTTACTATTGAACAACCGGCGTGGGTGCCAGGAGCTGAACCCTCTTATGGTTACGCACGGGAGGGTCAGAACAGTTTAGTGCGTGAAATTGAACAACGTATTAGGAGAGCAAATGAGCCAGAGTGACAACCAGCAAGACGCTGGGACAACCGAGCAATCGGCCCCAGATGGATTGATGGCCGCAACAGCTCTTGCAGAGGAGCAAGAAACTGAAGAAGGTCAAACCATTGAACACCGCGCCGAGCCGGAACCCAGCGAGGAAGAAAGCGAGGACACGGTTTTCGACAGGCCGGATTGGTTCCCAGAAAAGTTCTGGGACGAAAAGGAAGGTCCAGACCTAGAAAATATTGTTAAGTCATACGAGGAATTGCAGAAGCAGTTTAGCCAGGGCAAACACAAAGCCCCTGATGAATACGACACTAGCGTTTTAGATGAAGCTGGGTACGCAAAAGACGACCCTATCGTTGGAGCGTATTCAGAGTGGGCTAAACAGTATGGCATTAACCAACAAGCGTTTGACGACTTGGCCGGCAAAATTACGTCGCTGGCTGGGGAGGACATGGCGCAAGCACAGGTAAACTACGATGCAGAGCGCAAAGCTCTGGGCAACAATGCAGATGAAATCATCAAGTCAAATGTAAACTGGGCTGATGGCTTAGTGCGCAAAGGCGTGATTTCAGAAGCAGAACGGGAAGAACTGAACATCTGGGGAGGCACTGCCGTAGGTCAGCGTCTTATGCAGAAGGTTCGCCAGCTCACCGGCGACATGTCTCAGATACCGCTTGCACCGGTAGCTGACGCGGGTCAGAGCGAAGACGACTTCAGAGCGGATATTCAGAGTAAAATGCAAGACCCCCGTTACGGCACGGACAGTAAATTCACGCGAGACGTGGAGAGAATGTTCGAGCAGCGTTACGGGTAACTCAATCCTCCCTGTAACTTGGGGCTGCTTCGGTGGCCCCATATTTTTGTACAAATACCACATGTAGCATCTAAAACATTTACAAGGTGCAGCTTGTAGTATATGGTCGTAATTGACTGATAACCCGTAGTGGGCCGGTCTGGCGTGTAGAAATACACCGTGCGCGGACGCTCCGCGAAGCCAGAGGCCGGAGTTACTCTCCGACAACCTAACGAGGCGCTTCAACTTTGGTTCAAGCTGGAGGCTCATTATGTCAACGAACCTATCCCCAGCGTTCGTACAGTTATTTGAAGCAGAGGTGCATCAGGCTTATCAAGCCAGCGCCGTGCTTCGAGGTGCTGCGCGTATGCGTACTGGTGTCGTGGGAGACACCGTTAAGTTCCCTAAAGTAGGGAAAGGCCAGGCGTCAATTCGCGTTCCGCAAACTGACGTAACACCAATCAACGCTGCATTTTCGCAAGTGTCTGTATCTCTAAGCGACTACGTCGCAGCCGAGTACTCAGACATCTTCAACCAACAAAAAGTTAACTTTGACGAGCGTCAAGAGTTGGCTCAAGTGGTTGGTAATGCAATCGGTCGTCGTGAGGACCAAATCCTTATCGATGCACTGGATGCTGCGTCTGCCGGCACTACTGTCGCAAAAACTGTCGTTACATCTGGTTCGGCCACTGCGTCAAACCTTAACGTCGGTAAAATCATTGCTGCTAAAAAAGCGCTTGATGCTGCCAACGTACCAGCGACAGACCGTCACTTTGTAATTCACGCAAACAACCTTGCTGGGTTGCTTGGAGATGAGCGTGCAATCAGCTCTGATTTCCAAACACTTCAAGCTCTTGTGCAAGGTCAAATCAACACAATGATGGGCTTTCAGTTCCATATTGTGGGTGACCGTGATGAAGGTGGCCTTCCATTGTCAACTAATGACCGCACTTGCTTCGCGTTCCACCGCTCTGCGTTGGGTTGCGCGGTGGGTATCGCTCCAAAGACAGAAATCAACTACATCCCTGAGAAGACTTCCTTCTTGGTGACTGCGATGCTGTCAATGGGTGCTGCGGCTATCGACGTAGAAGGCATCGTAGATGTCGTCTGCGATGAAAGCTAAGGAGGTTAAATCATGGCTTTTGCATTAACCGGTCTTAACCCAATCGGCGGTCAGTCGAAAAAAGGCAGCCAGGCGGCTATGTGGACTTACTCTTCAGCGGACGCAATCGCGACCGTAAACACTGAAGGTTATTTCAACAGCGCTTCTCAGCTCCTTGCAGTAGGTGACGTGATTTTTGTCTATGACAACAACACGCCAACTCTGTCGATTTGTATGGTTGCTAGCAACGCAGCCGGTGTGGTCGATGTTACCGACGGCACCACAGTCGCGATGACTGACAGTGACTAAACCAACAGTGAGGGGCGGCAACGCCCCTCGCTTCTACAAGGGAGACTGTCATGGCGGCGGGTGATACTGAAGTTTCAATCTGTAACAAGGCTCTGATGTTTTTAGGAGCTGAGACGATTACGAGCTTTACTGATGGCTCGATTGCTTCTGACGCTTGCTCTTCCATGTACACTGAAATCAAACGCACGACCTTGGGTATGTATCCTTGGTCGTTTACTATTGCAAAGGTTCAGCTTGCCCGTGATACGGCAACCCCTCAGAACGAGTGGACCTACCAATACATTCTTCCCAGCGACATGCTTCTAGGCGTTCCCCGTGCGGTACGGGTATCGAGCGCGTCGGGTGTTGCCCCGTACAAGCAGTGGGAAATAAACCAGGGCGCAGCCGGTCTACCTGTCTTGATGACCAACGCCACAGAAATCCACATCGATTATCAGAAGTCTGTCAATGAAGCTGAGATGCCGAGTTATTTCGTGCAGCTCCTAGCCTACCAGCTTGCCTGGCATTTGGCCGAGGTGATTACTGACCAGACGACTAAAAGCGAATACTGGCGCGTGGTTGCGCTTGGAAACCCTGGAGAGGGTCAAAGAGGTGGTTTCTTCCGTCAGGCTGTCAACATTGACGGCGGCGGTCAGACGCCATCTGTCATTGCTGATTACATACTGACGGATGTTCGTGGATGAGCCGTGTACAACAATATCAGGCAAATTTCACTGTAGGTGAGCTGGATCCGCTTCTGCGTGGTCGGATTGATTTGCAGCAATATTTCTCGTCTGTCGCATTGGCCGACAATGTGTTGTTCGAACCTCAAGGTGGGTTCAGCCGGCGACCAGGCACACGCTTTGTCACTGACTTAACAGCGGACAACCCTGGCAACGGCGTTTTGCTCATCCCGTTTGAATTTTCAACGACACAAAATTTTATGATTGTTGCGTCCGTTTACAACACGGCATCGACCATTCGGTTCCGGTTCTATGCGGACCAAAGTCTCATCACAAACATCAATGGGTCTGGCAATGATTATCTCGATTACAGTGTTGGTACGCTCTATGTGGCTTCGGCTATCGACATGGACAAAACATATTATACGCAAAGTGCGGACACGCTGGTTTGCGTCAATGAAAACTTCGCTCCGTTCTCTGTGGTGCGGGGTGCGAACAACTCGACTTGGACGATTTCTGCGCTGTCTCTCACTTTGCCCAAGACGCTGTTTACGATATCTGAAAGCAATCCGGCGGCGACGTTAACACCAAGCGCTGTCAGCGGCACAGTAACCCTTACAGCCGGTGCATCAGTCTTCACCTCTTCACATGTAGACCAGTATGTTTACGACAACACAGACTTCGGTCGGGCGCGTATTACCAAATTTAACAGCGCCACCGAGGTGCTAGCGGTGACAGAGGTTCCGTTCTTCTCAACGAATGCAATTGCTTCTGGCGATTGGACCTTAGAGGAAGGGCATGAAGACGCCTGGTCCAACACGCGAGGCTGGCCTAGAACAACAACATTTCACGAAGGGCGGCTATGGTTTGGCGGCAGTGCATCTCAGCCGGCAACGGTATGGGGTTCAAAGGTCGCGGAATACTTTAACTTTAAGCCAGCCGAGGCGCTTGATGATGACGCCATCTCGGCAACCCTTACGACCGACAGTGTGAACGCAATCACGGCGATGCGTTCCGGTCGAGACTTGCAAATTTTCACAACGGGTGCAGAGTTCTTTGTCCCCCAGGCTGACCTGGACCCGATTACACCAGCGAACATTACTATCAAATCAGCGACACGTCGCGGTTCTCAGCTCGGCATCCGGCCCCAAGCGGCAGAGGGTGGCACGCTGTTTATCCAGCGCCAAGGTAAGGCAGTGCGTGAAATGCTGTTCTCAGACGTAGAGCTGTCCTATGTGGCCAATAACATCTCCCTATTGTCGTCACATATGCTGGTTGATCCGCAACGGATGGCTCTACGCCCAGCAACGGACACAACCGAGGGTGACCTACTGATGATTGTAAACGGCACCAACACAGAGGGCTATCGTGGTGCCTCGGTTGGTTTTGTCGGAACCATCACGGCGTTCATGCTAAACCGGCCACAACAGATTGTCGCACCATCATCGTGGACAACGGACGGCGACTTCATTGATGTCGCTGTGGACCTCGATACAATCTACACTGTGGTCAAGCGCACCATCAATGGCGCGACGAAATACTACCTCGAAACATTTGACGATGACCGCACAACGGATGCGGCTATACAGTATTATTCTGGTGCCGTGGCTCCTGACCAGGCTATACCTGGGACAACAACAGCCAGCGGCCTATCTCACCTGGAAGGTGAAGCCGTTAAGATTATTCGAGACGATATAGTAGACCCTGATGCCACGGTCTCTTCTGGCGCTGTTACTCTTGGTGCGGTGCCAACTGTCTATGCGGAGGTGGGTCTTAACTTTGACATCACGGTCAAGACCCAGCCTTTTGAGCCACGCCTGTCTAGTGGTTCTCAGCAAAGCCAGAAACGTCGGATTTTAGAGATAACACCTCTTCTTCACACGACGCAAAACATCACCATAAACGGCAATGAAATAAACCTAACACAGGGGTCATTGTCCGGTTCTGGTGCGGTCCCAACATTTACGGGGCCAAGAAAGACACAAGGGTTCCGAGGATATGATCGGGACGCACAAATCACCATTAGTCAAAGTCAGCCATTGTTCCTCACTGTGTTGGCCTTGGACTACAAAGTAAGCGTGGGGGCGTAATATGAGTGCGGCTTTACAAATTGTTGGCGCGGTAATTAGCGGGATAGCACAGATACGAGCTGCCCAGGCGCAGCAAGTACAATACGAAATGCAAGCTCGAAACGCGCAGATACAAGGGCGCGTCGATGCGGCGAACTACAAGATGCAGGGCGCACAAGTTCTTCGAAACATGGAAAAGGCCATGGCCGCATCTACAGCTCGAACAGCGGCGGGGGGTCTCAACCCTTACGCCTCTGGTGAAAGCGCTGATCTAATCAACACCTACTCAATGAACGTCGGTATCGGCGACAGTGGCTTGGCTAGAACAAACGCCCAGTTAGCGCTCGATGCTGGTGCGCGTAACGCGGCCTCTAATCGTGCGGCTGGCCGTGCGGCGGTGGCTTACGGAACAGCAGCGGCAGTTGGCAATTTTGCGAGTAGTGTCGGCCAGACGTTTTCACAAGGTAATCCGTTCAGTCCGAGCGGTAGCAGCGGGAATGCGACAGGATAATGGCAGAGCGTAGCGTTAGAGCAAGAAGGGCGAACCTTAACTTAGTTGTCCCAAGAGAGGTTGCGGCAGAAGCCCAGGCTATTGAGCGGGGTATGTTGCAACTGTCTAGCGCTATGGACCGCATGTCTAGTTTCTATCGCCAGACCTTTGCGCAGCAAATGGAGATACAAGGCGCGGAGTACGGTGCAAAGAATTCTCCTACCGCCCAGCAAATCAATGACGCATTCCAGAGCGGTGAAGAGCTTGAGCTGCCTGGCGGGTATGGCACGACCTTTGACCGAGCTGCTCGTAAGGCCGCGCTCGACATCACACAGACTGAGATTGAGTTTGAAGCACGCAAGCGCATCAATGACATTTTAGCTAACGCAAAACGAAACAATACTAACCCTGCAACCATCGTTGACGACATCGATGCTGTCACGCATGGGTTTGCGGCGACGTTTGATGATAGCAGTCCTGGCGTGGCAAGAAAGCTGCGTGCCAGCTTGAGTATCTGGTCCAACAGCAAAATGGCGTCTTACGAGAACAGCTATATCGCGGACCAGAAATCTAGGTCTCAATCGAACTTCATTGCTAATACACTATCCATGATGGAGGGCTTTGACGACTTCATTGCTAGTGGTATCCCGACCGGTCAAGTTGACCCCAATACCGGAGAAGAAATCCGCATTCCTATGACCGCTGCCGACATGACAGCGTTAAAGATGGCAAAGATTGAAGAAGCCCGACTAAAAGGTTTGCCGGCCTCTAGCCTGACAACTCTGGCTAACCTGTTTGACAAAAAGCTTGTGGATGCATCGAACCGCGTGCTGGTCGATAGCGTTCTAACAATGGAAGACCCGCAAAAGGCTATCCTAAACATTGGCCGTGGTAAGGTGGACGGTCTCAGTGTCGCGACACAGAATGCGGTCGCAACTCTGCGTGGCCAAGACTTGTCGTTCTCTGATATTGCCAAAGAGCTGCGCACCCGTCGTGTGGCCGAGCTAGACTACATCGAGAGCGAACAGAACTTCCAAAACAACCAAGCAGAGCAAAGCGAAGAGGTTTATGAAGCTAACGCAATGAGAGCCATCACTGAGGGTGATTGGGCCGCGGCGGCTATACAAATTTCCCTGCTTGCCCAGACTGACCCTGTAAAGGCGCAAAAACTTCGTGAAGAGTGGATGCAAGATGGCCAGCGTCGCACAGTCAGCTCACCAACCGCAATCAATGCACTGCAAAACCTAAAAGCAAATATTACATTCCCAGACGTTGCTAAATATTGGTCAGAGCTAACACCGGCTGACCAAGATAAATACTACAAGAGAGCTGAAGTTTACGAGAACGAAGAAGTGAATGCGGCCATTGTGTTTATGAGGGGCGAGCTGAAATTGCCGGCTGACATTGATAGCATCAGCGAAAGTGACCCAAACTTCGAGAAGGTTATTATTTACCGTCGCTTGCAGGGTCAAATGGAGATGGCTGCGCTTGAGGCCAAACGGGCTGATGTAGATTTTAAGGCCGGTGAAGTGGCTATGCGTCTTCTGAAGGAAGAAGGCGTCAACATTAGTGAAGCAGAAGGCAAGCTAAAGATTGAGGCTGGCAATAACGTTATTACGATGTTGTCTAGCCAGGGCGGTTTTGAATTAGAGCAAGGCCAGTTCCAAGAAGCTCTGCGCACTGTGCAGAAACTTATTACGGACAAGGAAGCCGGTAACAAAGCTAACATCCCTGCAAACCTTCGCAAGTTAAATGTAGCCCAGCTTCGTAACTTAGAAAGAGCGCTGAAGGAGGCTATGCAATAATGGATGACCTACTAGAAGCCAGAAGAAAGTCGCATGAGGTTCGTAGTTCTACGATGCACGACGTGGTTATAAATAACAACGGCACGATGGTTGGCGAGGCTCTTGATGAAACCAATACGCAATTAGACATCGATGCAGCTATGGCCAACATGATGGGCGGCATGACAGCGCCAGAGCCCGTTGACAGTAGTTTGTTTAATCTTACTGGAGCTGATGTCGCTGATGCAGCCAAGGCTGGCGTTAGAGCGGTTCTTGGTGGCGTACAGGATGCAGTTACCGGCGTGGTCGGTTTAGCAAGTGATATTGGCAGCTATCTAGATGAGAATGTTGGAAGCCTAGGCTATGTTCGCATGGGGCAAAACGGATTTGAGTATACCCGTGAGCTTCCTCCAGGTGAGGATGTCATGCGGCTGGATGACGCTTTCCAGGCTGGCTTGAAAAATTTAGGCATTGATGTCCCACAGGGTGACAGCTCGGCTGAAGCAATTGCCCGTGGCCTAATTCAGTTTGGCGCTGGCATGGCGGCGGCTCCGGTGCGGGGAGCTAGTTATCTCAGCATGATGGCTCGTGGTGGTTTTGCAGATGCGCTGTTTGACCCAGAGGCCGGCAACCTGTCTACCCTCTTGCGTGAATACGGATTAGACAACGCGGTTCTAGAGTATCTCGACAGCAAGGTGGATGAAGATGCTGACGCGGCTGCGCGTTTGGAAGCACGCTTCAAGCAATCGCTTGAGGGGGCTGGTCTTGGTATTCCGATAGATATGGTCATTACAGGTTTCCGTTTGGCGAAATCCAACGATGGTTTGCGTGAAACAATTCGTAACAAACTGACAACTGTTAAAGATAGGCTAACGCAGCCTGGAGAAATGCCTACGGTTGGTATGAACGCAGGGCAAATGTTTATTAAGCCAGAGCCTGTTAAAATAGATACAGACGAAGCTGTAAACGTACTTAATTTAAGAGCCGAGCAAATGAAGCTAGCTCCAAAAGATAGGGTGCAGCCAAGTGGTCAGGTTATGTTTGAAACAACACCTGAGGCTTATGCTAGAACTTTTCCTGAACAAAAAGAAACGCCAGTACCTAGAGCGCCAGAGGGTAAAGCGCTTCCCCTTGGCGATAGAGCAAGAAAAGTTATAGAAATGAGTGATGTTATTTCTGACAAGCTAGCAGAGAGAGCAAAGCCTTTTGTCGGCACAAATGTGCAATTTTTTTATAACACTGGCCCTATTGTCGATAAGGCTATTGAGCTTGGGTATTCTAAAGAACAAGCATTTGAAGCGTTACGAAAGTTTGCACTTAATTATGCCGCGACTAGCCCGCGAACTAAAACAGAAGAAAATTTAAGAAGTGCTTCTCTAGCAAGTGTTAAGCAAGACAGAGGCATTGATATTGGCACTATTATAGGACCTGGTGGAGAAGGGATAAACGAAAAAGGTTACCCTATGATAATAAATCCTGGCGGCTTGCATCGTAAACTTTTAGATGATGTTATGGCGTCAGGTATTTCTTTTGATACCAATCCGAAACCAGCAACATTTGCTGAAAACGTAGCGGGTAACCTGTCAGGTGTTACGGTGGATACTCATGCTATTCGAGCGGTTCTAGATGCATTAAACGAATTAGAGCCAGGGTCTGTTCCTTTAAAATTTATTGGTGGAAAAACAGCGGCAAAAACTAAAGAATACCAAGCAATGTATCAAAAAGACCCATCAACTTTTGATGCGGCTACAATGGTTGCAGATACATTAGGAAGTCAAAAAATAGATGGTAAAGATGTTCAGACAGAATATGCTGTATTTTCTGACATATACAAACAAGTAGCAGAAAAGCTTGGCGTTAAACCCGCTGAAGCACAATCGTTAAGCTGGTTTGCTAATGGTGATAAAACGGGGCTAGCTTCTGAGCCAAAAACAATCGTTGAGCTTATAGATGACCGTGTAGATGTTACATCACAACTGACGGGCATGAGTAAAGATGAAGTGTTCAAAAAGTTTTTTAGAGGAAGTATTCCGCTGCTTTCTGTTGGCGGCGGCATAACCTTATTGGAAACAGGCTCATCAATGTCAGATGATAAAAAACAAGAGGGCATGTAGATGGCTGGATTTCTTCGAGAAGCAGTAAAAACGGCGGTCGAGAACGCGGAGCGCCGTTCTTATGGCAACCTAATCCCAGACGATGAAGTTACCAAAACCCCGCAAGGGGACATTGTTGTAAAGGCAATGGATAACGATGACCTCATGGCGTTGAACAAAGCGTTAGAGGAAGGCGGGTTCCAGGGCGGTCTGAACATGGGGCGCATCGGTGAGATATTTAACACCGATCCTGGCGACTTCGACATCGAGACAGTTCTTCAGAACATCAAACAAAACAACGTCGAGCTATTCCAACACCTACGTCGCGAAAAGCAATCTATGGATAGCCTCATGGCCATGGCTAACGCTACCGGCTTTGATGGCGTTGTGTACAAAATGCTGGGCCGCAAGCCTGGCGAGGTCATGCCGGCAGAAGACGTTCTGGCTGGTTTGGTTGCGGTCATTAAGATGGGCAAAGAAATGGAGTTCGGTGCGCGCAAAGCTCTAAACATGCCAGGGTTCTTGCCAGAGCAACAAGCTGCCAGAGAAGAAGCATTTAAGAAACTGCGCATCATGGCGACCGTACAGTCTAACCTGGCTGCGCAAGTATCCGGCAACGTCTCTGAGTATGGTCGCGGCCTGGCTGTTGTGTCTCACGCGGCCAATATTGAGGGTATGGACCTCAGTACTTACGCAGACAACCTCAACAACTTCATAGCAGAAATGGATGACGGTCTGATTGACTACCATCTGCACACGTTCTTGACGCTGCAAAAACCAGCGGCACGGGCCAAGTATGCTGAAAAAGGCTGGGCCTCAAAGACGTATGACTTTGCCATGGAGAATTACATCAACGCCCTACTCTCGGCACCTACCACACACATGGTGAACATTGCCGGCAATGCATCGTTCCAGGCGCTGACGTTGGCCGAGCGTGGTGTTGCCGGTGTTATTGGAAACATTCGCACACTGGGCGGTTTGCGTGGTGATATTGGTGACCAAAGGTATGTTGGTGAGGCAGCGGCTGAGGCATTCGGTTCGATGATGGCGCAGCGTGATGCGCTTACCCTCATGGCCAAAACATTTATTACCGGTGAGACCGGCGACCGGGTTAGCAAGATTGACCTCCGCAATCGTCGCGCCCTAGGAAGCACAGATAATCTGGCAGACATTGGGGCCGCTATAAACCAAGGGGACTTTACAAAATCGGCAATCGATACACTGGGCGTGGCTACACGTTTGCCTGGTCGTTTCTTGGCAAGTGAAGATGAATACTTCAAGGTCATCTCGATGCGTCGGGTTCTATACCGTGAAGCGCACCGTGCGTCACAGATTGCGTTTACGAGCGCCCGTCGTACTGGCAAGTCACGCGATGAGGCAAAGGCGCTAGCAGAGGCTAAGTTCACACAGATTATGACCAACACCCCAAAAGAGGTGCGGGACATGATGACATCAGAAGCGCGGAAGCTGACGTTCCAGGGAGCGCCGGAGGGCTTTTTCGGTCGCATGGGGCCGCTCATCCAAAGCGTGCCTGGCATGAAGGTCATCGTGCCGTTCTACAACACGCCGACCAATGTGGTGAATGAAGCGTTTGATCGGACACTTAACTGGTCGCCGGTGTACAAGGCTATCAAGGGCAACATCTCTGGGCCAGAGCTGGACGATGCGCTAGCCAAGCTGGCAGTGGGCAACACCATTGCGCTGTCAATGTTCGCTCTAGCCAGCGGCGATTATGGTGACGACGTAATCATTACAGGTTCGGGTCCAAAAGACTTCGGCACAAAGATAAACGTCATGGGTGGGGCCAACGTGCCACCCTACTCTATCGGTATCAAACAAGCTGATGGCACTTATCGTTTCCAGACGTTCAGCCGGTTTGACCCTATCTCTGCAATGTTGGCCATGGGTGCGGACATGGCAGAGTATGCAAAGTATGAAGACGACCCACAGATGCTGGCGCTTATGACAAAGGCGTATACATTGTCGGCGGCAGAGTACGCAGCGAACATGCCGTTCTTGCAGGGCGTGTCAGAGCTGATGGCGGCGGCTGGTGGTTCGTACCAGACACAAGAAGACTTCTTTGAGCGCATGGCTAAGTTTGCCGGCAGTCAGACCGGCAGCGTAGGAACCAACGTCCTGGGCAATCTGGACCGCTCGACGTTTGGCTTGATGTCCTACGCGTCAGAATGGCTTACAGATGGTCAGTATCCCATTGTCGCGCAGAACAGCTTCTATGCCACCCTAGAGCGCTTGAATAACCCTATCGCCAGCAACACTATGCTGCCACCAGGTGTGGACCCTGTGACCGGCGATTTGTACACAGAAGCACCCGCGTTCATGCAGGGCTTCTATGGCGCTTTACAGCAAGCCAAGTCACGCAACCCACTGTTCGCTGATGGTCTGCCGGAAAAACTAAACTTCTGGGGCAATATCGTGACCGCTGGTGAGGGCAAGTTCTCTGAGACCTTTAACCCTGTACGCATCCAGACAGGTGAGTTCAGCGCCCTAGATGAGGAGCTGATACGCCTTAGTGAAATTGGGGCGGGTTCGTTCTCATTCCACAACAAGCGCGTCAATGGGACGCTGCTTAACGCAGAGCAATACAACGACTTCATCACGACCATAAACATGGTAGACGGCAAAGGCCGGATGCTGGGTGACCCTGGCTACAATCCGCAAGGCACATTGCTCAACGCCTTGAACGCCGAGATGAACACTACTGAATACGCAACACTGCCCACAGATGAGGACAGATTTGACGCATTGAACGCCATTCTCTCAGAAAGAAGGAAGCACGCGAGAGAGTGGATAATTGGAACCGACCCACAACTTAATCTGCTTGAGATGGCAAACTAGGTGACAAAACTGTGGATAAAGTGTACAAACACTAATAGAGAGGACTAGTAGATGGCTACATTTTCTATCTCAGCAACGGCTCGAAAGGCCCAGGCTACCGGCACGGGTGCGGCTGGCCCGTTTTCATTTGCCTTCCAGGTCAATGCGCAGTCGGAGCTTGCCGTCTATGTGGACGATACTCTCAAGACTTTGACCACCCATTACACAGTTACACTCAATGCGGATGGCACTGGGTCTATCACGTTTACGGCTGGTAACTTCCCGACAACTTCTCAGACGGTAACCATACTAGGTAACGCTCCCCTCTCTCGCACCTCGGTGTATACGTCTGGTGGTAATATTACAGCGACAGCTCTTGAGACAGATTTTGATACCAACGTCATGGTGCAGCAACAACAGCAAGAGCTGATTGGCCGCACAATTATTGCACCGCCAAGCAGCACATCTGCATTGAACATGACGCTTCCAAATGCAGCAAGCCGAGCTGATAAAATTTTAAAGTTTGACACTGAAGGCAATGTCGAGGTTGCGGCAGCATCTAGTGTATTTGCTAATACAGTAGTAGGTGCGAACTTTACAAATAATGTGTTTACCGGCAATGGCTCGACAACAGCCTATACCCTAACGGTTGCGCCAGGTTCGAAGAATAACTGTCAGGTCTACATTGATGGCGTCTATCAGGAGAAGGCTAGCTTTTCTATCAATGCAACAACCCTGACATTTACAGAAGCCCCGCCCAACAATGCGTCCATTGAGGCAATTATTGGGAACGCTATTGATACGGTCGATACTGACAGTGGCGTTGTTAATTACAACCAAGGCGGCACTGGCGCACAGACCCGTACTGTAGAGGCAAAGCTGCGTGAGACTGTATCGGTCAAAGACTTTGGTGCTGTTGGTGATGGCGTGACGGATGACACTGCGGCTATTCAGGCTGCGATTGATGCTTGTGAAGTTTTAAAAAAGCCAATCTTTTTTCCTGCAGGTACTTACATCATTACATCTGGCCTAACAGTTCAGCAAAAAGAAGTTCACATAATCGGCGAAGGTTCTGAAAGCACTATCCTAGATTTTAATGTATCTTCAGGCGTTGCATTAGATTGTGGCTATTCTGGTGGTGGAACATTCTGGGGCTGGACGATTAGGGATATTCAACTAAAAGGAAATGCCTCAGGCTCAGAAACAAACTTGTTAAAAGTAAACTATCCTCTCAACGGCAAGATGGAGAGGGTTAAGGTTGACTTTGCAAACGATGTGGGTGTGCGTTTAGGTCGCCCACAAAACTTTGTAATTCATTCTAGTGAGATTAGAAACTCAGATGGTCGAGGTTTGATTGTTGAGAATGATTTTATTTCTGGTCAAGGCCCACAGATGTTTGTTTTGGATAACTCAACAATTAAAGATAACGGCACAACTGATGGTGCATATCAGGTAGCATTTTTAAATGGCGCAGAGCATGTAATTTCAAATTGCATTATTGAAGGCAGCACATCAGCAGCAAATGTATTTTTAGGTACGGATCTTTGCAAAATTACAAATTGTTCATTTGAGGGTGGAACTGGTCTTGGGTCACACATTCAAATAGGATCTACAGTTGGCCCTATAATAGCATCAAACTGCTTCATTGGTCACAATAACTTTAATGCTTCGGATGCTGGCACTCAAAGCATTGATGCACAAAGTTATGTAGGCATTGTTATTTCAAACAATCAGTTTCAATCAGGTGGTCGAATAACACTTGGAGCAGATGAAGGCAATAAATACTCCATTATTGATGGGAACTATGGCTTGGACGTGTTTAATGATTTAACGGATAGTGGCACAACGGATGGCAAAATAATTTATAGAAATAGTTTGGCTGGTGGCAGCACTGACACAGTTCAGACAATTACGGATGGAGATACAACGCCAGATGTTAGAGGTGTTAATACACTTCATACTGCTAATACTAGCGCAACAACCATTACTAGATTTACGGGCACAGCATCGGGTGATGTTTTCTCTGTCAAAGTTGGTGATGCAAATACGACAATAGAAAATGGCACATATATTGTTACTGGCACTGGAGGAAATCTTACGCCTTCATCTGGCGATTTAATTACATTTGTTTCTGTTGCTGGAACGGCTACGGGCAGTGTGCCAGTGGCATATGTTATTCATAGTTAAATGAGAGGTATCCAATGACTATCAAACAACAAGGCGGCATCTTTGGAAGGAACCCAACATTTAACGATGTTGAGGTTGATGGCACACTTACTCTTGAAGGCGGTCTATCTACAAATTCTGCTCTTACAGTAAATGCTGCAACATCTACGATTGAAAGCACATCGGGTGCGCAGCTTTATTTAAGTAGAGATGATACCGCTATTGCTAACAATAACTTAATTGGTGGTTTAGCCTTTAAGGGCAATGATAGTTCTGCCTCACCCGATCCTCAGTATTGTGGAATGAAAGCCTATGCTGCTGGCAGTGGTAATAATCCAGTTCTTGAGTTTTATTCTGGTAATGGAAACTACGATGCCAGAACACCACAGCTTTCTATTAACTATCTTGGTAATGTAACTATTGCTAATGGCAACCTAATAATGGGAACCTCTGGCAACGGCATCGACTTCTCTGCCACCGCTGGCACTGGCACAAGTGAACTGTTCGATGACTATGAAGAGGGGAACTGGACGCCTGTTCCCAACTCATTTATAAATTACACTCCTAGTGTACAAATTGGCAGATACACTAAAGTTGGCAATTTAGTAACAGCATCATTCAATCTGTCTTGGACATCAGCAAATGCTGGCAGTAATCAATTCGTGGTTTCAGGATTACCTTTTACCTCAAGCTCTACGTCTAACTATGCGTCAGCCGCAGCAATAGGCGGGTCAGATTATTTGACAGCATCAGTTCAAGTGTTTGGTCATATTCAAAGCAACACAACGGCTGTTAAGTTTTTTACGATGAATAGTGGATCAACTAAATCCAATCTATTGTGTTCATCTTGGAACGCTTCTGGAAGTACAAACAATATTGTCGGTACTGTGTCTTATATAGTTTAAGGAAAAAGAAATGGCCCTAACAAAAGCAACAAACAGAATGATAAGCAGCGCACCTGTAAGTGTGCTTGATTATGGGGCAAGTCCTTCAAACAGTGCTGCTGACAACGATACAGCTTTTGCTGCTGCTATTGCTGCTTTGTCATCTGGTGGCACTCTTGTTATTCCAAATGGAAACTATCAACTGTCAGCCACACTAAATGTGACTTCATCTATGACGGTTCGAGGAGAGGGCCGAAACTCTACTCAGCTAACCTTCACTGGATGTTCTGGTATTAAATCTACAAACAACAATCAGCATGTTAGAATTGAAGGCTTGTATATTGTAGGTAATAACACAGCCTCAACTTATGGCATTGAAGCAGTAAACAATCCTCGTGGGTTTATTGTTCGAGACTGCTATGTGTACAAGTTTGGCACGGCTGGTACTGGTGCTGGTATCTATCTAAGATATGATATTACGTCAGATATGTGGGGAGCCCTGATTGAAACAACTATTGTTGAAGAATGTGGTAAAGGCATTTTGTTAAATCGTTCTAATGCTTGCACTTTAATGAATTGTATTTCTCGGCTTAATTTAGGTCACTCTTTACAGACTAACGGTTGTGTGGCACTAAATATTTTTGGTGGACTGTATGAAAATCCTTTGGCTGGAGCAACCAGCACTCAGTACAATATCTATATCGAAAGCAGCCAACAATTTACAATAAACGGTGTTTGGGTAGAAAACGCAAAGTCAAACAATTTAACAATCGTCAGTAGTCAAAGCGGTCTAATTTCTGGTTGTTTGTTTGATAATATACAAGGGTCAGGGCCGAACGTAAGAATTGAAAACTCTGAAAATATTAACTTCATAGGGTGTGAAGTTGAAAACATTGAAAGCGGCGAAACAGGTGTAGATGTTGATGAGTTTTGCGTTCAGGTAGATACCACAGGCATCTATGCTGGTGGAACTAATTCGGGAACACTTGTTCGAAATGATGCATTATCTATTGAGCCAGCAAGCTCTACAGTAACAAATGGTTTTACTTTAGATGGTGGCACACAAAAGCCAGGCCGTAAGTTTTATGCTCTAAATGCTGCAAGTACAGTGGCATCTGATGCAACTGCAGCAATTACTAATGGATATGATGGTCAACAAATTACAATTATGAACACTGGCTCTAACAATATTACCATTAAAAATGCAGCAAACACAGCCTTGGTTGGTGCTGTTGATTATGTAATTGGTCAAAACGATACTTTGGTTATTGTATATTCAACTATAACAGGCTTGTGGCATGAGCTATCAAGATCAGCAACTTAATACGCCTAGTGCGTGGACAGTCCAGCCAAGGAGGTAAACATGGCTCTAAGTAAATCAACAGTAAACGACAAGATCGAAGTAATTAATCACGGTGACTGGTCATCAGTGCAAGTTCGCACTGCGACTATCATCAGTGAAGATGGCGTTGAGCTATCACGCAAGTTCCACCGTCATGTGGTAATGCCTGATGCTGATCTTTCAGCAGAGGATGCTGATGTTGCTGCTATCTGCACACCAGTATTCAGTGATGCGGTTAAGGCCGCTTATGCAACGCACCTGGCCTCCCAGGGCTAACGGAGTGAAGGATGGACAAGAGAACTGTCGCGTCGGCGCATACACGAATTGATGGGCTGGATACCAGGGTAACCAAGGTGGAGGTCCAAGTGGAAGAAAGATGGAAAGAAACAATCCTACGGATCAAGCGGATTGAAAGCATCCTGATTGGCAGCGCCGGTGCAATTATCCTTCTTCTTGTGACTATGCTGTACAAACTCTAGGAGGTACTAATGGCAATTGTAACCAAAGCAATTTCGGCAGAGAACACATTCTCAGATGCAGTTCGTTGTCGTGGATATTTCAACATCAGCATTTATGGGACATTCTCTGCAACCATAACTGTTCAACGCAGCTTTGATGACGGGTCTACCTGGCTCGACGTGGATGACTTCACGGCAGCATCAGAGAATGTTGGCCTGGAAGCTGAGATTGCGAAGTATCGCATCGGCGTAAAGACGGGCAACTACACAAGTGGCACGGTCAATGTTCGCATCGGAGAGAACGACATACAGGAGATGCTCTGATGCCTCATTTATACGACCTCAATCCACATCTTAAAAAAGCTGGTGGCGGTGCAAAGGCAGCGCCCAAAGCTAAAAAGCAAGCACCCGCACCAAAGAAACGCGGACGCCCAAAGAAAGATAAGTGATATGGCTTGTGCCTTGGTGTTCGTTGCCTTCGGTCAAATGTTCATCAACGACTACGGTAGCTGGTTCTATAAGGCGTGCTATTACGATTGCGGCACCCGACCCTACACTTGGTACGACCGAATGTACCGCGTCCCCCCCGACACAATTTGTCCCGCGAAGATATGGGAGGCGTAGATGTTAGCAGAACTTGCCGCCTTCAACGCTGGCTTCGCTGTCATAAAGCAATTCGTGGCCAATGGCAGAGACTTGTCTGGAGCCATGGGTGCCATTGGCAAGATGGTTGGTGCCAAAGAAGACCTCATCAAGCGGCACGAAAAACAAAAGAAAAGTATATGGTCGTCTTTGGCTGGGAAGAACTCGGACGATTTCGAAGAGTTCATGGCCCTGGAGCGGATCAGGGAAGCCGAGAAAGAGCTGGAAAGTATGATGCGGCTGTACGGTCGAGCTGGGCTTTGGGACGATTGGCAACGCTATTTAGTGGAGGCCAGGAAGGAGCGGCGTCAGGCAGAGGCCGAGCGCCAGAAAAGCATAGCGAAGCTGTATGAATACGCAGCTTGGATAAGTGCCGCCGTGCTTTTCATTGGTGGTTTCATCGGCCTGATTATCTGGGTCAAATATTTACAGGACGGTTCACTATGACAGTAACTATGGAAAGAATTTTGGAGTGGAAGCTACTTCCGCGCTTTATGATGGCGGTGATGTGCTACGCATATTTGGACGTTTTAAACTGGTTTATGACGCTGCCGCCAGAAGCTATGGCTTCGGAAGCCACGGCGCTGACAGCAACTGTGACGGGTGCTATGACGGGTGCTTTCGCCGTGTGGCTTGGGAGTGAGAAGAAATGATTGGGCAGATAATCGGTAGCCTGGGTGGCTTGGCTAAATCGTATATCGATGCAAAGACAGCGGTCAAAATTACCGAGGCTGAAATCAGAAAGAAACAGCTTACCGGCGAAATGGATTGGGAACAATCCGCTATCGAGGCCAGTAAGGATAGCTGGAAGGATGAGCTATGGACCATTGTTTTCGTGCTTATTCTTGCTGCTAATTTTGTTCCCTCTCTTCAAGACACCATGGCGCGAGGATTTGCAAACCTTGAGACTACCCCCCTCTGGGTTCAATGGGGGATGTATGCGTCCATTGCCGCCTCGTTTGGAATAAGAACAATGAGAGGACTTGGGAAGAAATGAACAAGAACTGGGAAGCATTCTTCGAGATGCTGATTAAGCATGAGGGCGGGTTCACTGATGACCCGCACGACAATGGAAACAAGGTGGGTGATGGGCATGGCAATGTCGGCTCCACGATGCTCGGTGTCACGGCTTACAACTGGGCTAAGTACACGGGCAAGCCGGCGCCCAAAGATGTCATGCGTGCGCTGACGGTCGATGATGTTAAACCTTTTTACAAGGCGCTGTACTGGGACAAGGTCCGAGCTGATGACTTGCCATCTGGTTGCGACGTTTCGGTGGCAGACCTCTGCGTAAACGCAGGGCCAGGAAAAGCTGCTAAAATTTTGCAGCGCATCGTTGGAGCAAAACCAGATGGTGCTATTGGTCCCATGACAATCAAGGCTGTCTATGACCATGAGCCGCGTGACATCCTTGAGAAGTATTACGACGGTCGAGAGGCATTCTATCGAAGGCTAAAAGATTACGAGCGTTACGGGCGTGGCTGGTCACGTCGCAACAAGGAGACCCTGGAACGCGCACTGGAGCTGTTAGATGAGTAAGTTCAAAGCACAACCCAAGGACAAGAAGAGCGGGTTGCCCAAGCGCTATGTCAAGGGCAGCAAGAACCCTGATGCTACGCGGAGCGAAATCAAAAAGACGCGCCGGCTGTACAAGATGAACAAGCTGACGCCGGCAATGATGGACCGGATCAGTGAAGAGAGGAGCAAACGGTAATGGCAAAGTTTGATGGCATCAGCGGTGCTGGGCGTTTCAGTAATGAGAAACTGATGAAGGTCTACAAGCGTGGCCTGGGTGCATACTACAGCTCTGGCTCTCGCCCAAAAACATCGGCCCACCAGTGGGCGATGGGCCGTGTTAAATCTTTTGTAAGCGGTAAAGGTGGAGCAAGAAAAGCTGACAGCGACTTGCTCAAAAAGAAATCATAGAAGCTTTATAGCTCTCCCGCGCATGGGCATAATCTCAATCCATTGCCGCTCTTCCAATCCTTTTAGGATACGGTGCATTCCGTTTGTCGAGGACCGAGGCTTGATGATTTGCTCCCCGTCAATCTTACCGGAACACAACTCTTTAACCGTGGGGAAGACACCGTACTCTTTGTGGTACAAGCGCAAGAAGTCATACACCTCTTGCTGTACTGGGGTGAGACCTACCTTATCCATCGGCCCCCTCCTTCTGTTCCAAACTTAACCCTTTGTTGTACTGAAGGCGCTTCTCCTTGAGTTCTTCCCTTAATTCTGGGGATAACCGGTTGAGTGATATCTCATTCGCTTGCTCAAGTTCTTTAAGCTTGGTACGACGGGTTGCCGGAGCTAGCTTGTCGGCTCTTCGAACCGCAAGCATAAGGTCATTATAGGCATCCGCAAACTCCTCGGCGGTCTCAAAGTACTTGGCTTCCTTACCAGGTATGGCCATCTCGAAGTCTTTTGGTGTGTCATCATCGATCGGCTCTGGCACGACCTCTACAGCCTCAACTTGTTTCGGTGCAGTCTTCAGGTCTTCCAGCTTTGGTGCCTGTACGGGCGCTTGTGTGGGCGTCACGTCGCGTGGCTCCATGTCCTGGGCCTCCTCCACAGTGACCAAACCTTTGATGACATCAGGGAAGCCGTCGCGGATAGCGTTGCCACGGGCGCGATGTTGCAGCATCCGTTCTGGGTATTGTTGCCACGGTCCCTGCTTGCCCCACAATCGGGCTTGCTTCGCCTGGCCCACAGAAAAGGTGCGTTTGATTTCTTCAATTTCGTCACCGTGTGCGCGTTTGATGATACAGACAGCCATCATGTCGTCGCCTTTGCCTTCGACATATTCTTGTACACCTCGACACCGGCTGTCGGCTCGAACCATGGCCAGCAATGCATCACCGTACACTGACGGCTTGCCATTGATGACGGCGATATTCTGGAGCGCTTGCATTGGCGCGAGGCCCAGTTCCATGCCCCACTGAACAGCGACCAGGGTGTTGGCCGGTTTGCCCTGGTATTCCTTGGGGACCATGGCAGACTTGCTTATTACTTCAGCGAAGCGCATTGCTTCATCCATTGTTTGAGGCTGCAAAGATTTACGGGTTGTGACTACATTAGTCATTGGAAATCTCCTTGATTGCAAACTTGCTGGATGGGGCCATCTCTCCGGTCCCCACCATTTTCTTCTTTTCTTTCATCACTGACGCGGAAGTAATCTCGAAACCTGGAAGCGCTGCATACTCAACACCCAGGGCATCGAGGCACGTTTCAATCGCGTCTCTGATGTCTTCCTTTGTCTTTTTCCATTGGCGTTCCTCGGCTGATGCTTTGAGGTAATCACCACAGAGCTGGGCCACGTCCTGGTTTGTCTGTGGCAGCATGTCGCTGATGTCCTTAAACTCTGGCTTGGGGTCTTGCGCAATCGGTGGATACTCCCCGTCGTTCTTCACCAGCTCCCAGAACTCCGCATATGCTTCAATCATCAGAGCCACCATGTTCTCGTCCCAATCAACTGGATAGAAGTGCAGCTTCCCTGACTGATCCATACAGGCGATTATGCCCCAGCGAAGGTCAGTGCAGAGCATTTGATGTAGCACCTGGATGACCCACTCAGGTTTGGGTTTGCCCTGGTGATAGAAGTCTGTCTTTACTTCCATGATGCCGACGTGATTGAAAGACGCCACGGTGCCGTCTGATTTATCAAGATGCAACGGCGCATGTAGCTCAATGATACGATCAACGCTCGATGCTATGCCCAGGTCTGGCTTGGAGAAAGCTTCTTCCGGCTCTTCCATTTGAACATGTGCGCTAGTCATTTCAACCAAACGCTCTTGCGCCCAGTTCGCAACACCCAGCTCTAGATGCGTGCCTCGCTGCAATGCATTGGGATTGCGGATCTGCTCGATGTCTTCAACCCCTGCCCGTGCAAGCTTGTGCCGACGCAGAACTTCGTGCCTGGTTTGAAATGATGTCTTGTGTAAAACAATCGCACCAGCTTCGCTGCTACCAATCTCGTAGCCTGTTTTCGTAAGTTTTGGCATGGCTCAATACCCTGCCCAATCGTTCCAGCATTGGTCGGATACGGCGCAGCCGATCAGCAAAAGCCAATACAGTGCATACAGAAACGCCAGCATTGCCAGGAAAGACAGGACTGTCTCTGCAACCTGTAAGCGCTTACTGTTCTGGATTTCTGGGTGGTTAGGGCAAACTAAGAGAATATATATTATGCGATACCAATTTCCACATTTGTCCTTAACACGTTGAACTAACATAAAAAACCCTCCTTCCGGTTTTTGTACTGCTTCTAGACCTCTATTTATCGTGACCAAACGTACGGTATGGTCGCCATTCAACTGACTCGTCAAGGTCTTCACGGGCCAGCAATTCCTCTTCACCACGTTTATCAATGAGACCGTGGGCATCGGTGTACTCAAGCAGTTCACACCCTTTTGCGCGAGGGTCAGCAGGCGTCATTATTGCGCACTGTTTGTTCATCATTGCAAGAACACCTTGAGCATACATAGCTTTGTCGCTATTGCGCAGAGTATTTGAATTCCGGATACGCTTCAGCTCATCGACACCTTCCTCGAACATCTCGATAGTTTTGTTCAAGTGGTCGATGTGCCACATAGGAATATCCAGGCGACGCTTGAAGCGCATCAGCCCTTGGCGCATGTACTGAACCGTCTGGTTCATTTTAACGCGCTTTCTCCTATTTTGTGTACCCATCATTCACTTCCTATTGTCAATTTATACATTTCTTTTTGATACTTTTCCATGCAAATCGGGTTTACGCCGTTTTAACATTCCCAAGAAAGCCTCAGACGCGTGCATGGTGCCATGCTGAAACATGTCAGAGCTATAGTCTGCGTAGGCCTCGATTGACTGGCAGAGTTCCTCGGAGGCTTTGTATTTATAGCGTGTTGCGCTGATTTTATCGGAAACAACCCACCCCGCCGCGCAGCAATCTTGCACCAGTTTCGATACAGTTTGCCGAGAAATGCTCAAATCGCTCGATATTTCTGAAATCGTGTAAAGCTGGTTTACCCTCGCCGCGACGTACATCAGGCGAGAGAATGCCGCCTTCTCTGGCGTAGACTGAAAGTACGCAGTCATCTTGCACTCGTCGCGCCACTTTTGGCGTTCCTTAAAAATCTTTAACTCCGTGATTGCTAGATTGAGGGAAAAATCTCGCAGCGCGAGTTTAAGCATTTCCTCCACGCAAGAGTATGGCTCGTCAATAAACGCGTTCATTTTTTTCCACCTTTCATTCTTAAAACGTAGTTGCGCACGCTCGATGCGTACCACTCAGTGCGCTTTGCCAGGTCTGGGTTCTGACGGCGTGACGGTGGTGCGACGCTCATCTTGTTCAGTTCACGGGCAATGCCGCGATAGCCCAGGCCACGGTCCAACAAGTTTTCCATGATCGGCCAGACATCAGCGGCACGCTCTTGACCGGCTGCGCGGTTCGCTTCGTTGCCAGCTTTGCCAGCCTCGGCCAACTTGTCATGCACGCCCAGCTTAGTGATGGTGCGGCCAGACTTGGCAGTGTAGCTCCCCTTCTCTGCTATCTCAGTCTGGATGCGGTTCAAGGCCATCTTGGTACGAGCCTTGATTTGTGTGCGCTCCATCTCAGCGACGGCAGACAGCAAGCCAATGGTGTTGTGGTCCAGGTTTGGATTGTCCACGACAACCAATTTGATTTTGCCGGTCTTCACCTCTTGCTCCAAGAAGCGCAATGTCTCCCAGGTGCGACGTGACATACGGCTCACAGAGTAGATAACCAATGTCGCGTCATTCTTGCGGCAGTAATCCAAGCACGCATGTAACTCGTGACGCTGGTGCCAATCGGTGCCGGATGAAACACCCTCTTCTTTGAACCACTTCAGCTTGTGGTTTCCCCCGTTCAAGAAAGCTTTGATGCCATGCTCCTGAGTGGCGACATCCTGGCCGTCAGTAGACACGCGAACATACGCAGCATAGTTGCCGTCGTGCAGTGTTCCGTGGTCTGGTCTGGTAACTGTTAGCATTTTCCATACTCCATTCAGCCAATGTTCACCTATACAGTACAGATAGCACGATGCTAGCATACGTTCAAGTACCAGACGTAACTTTTTTTGGAACGGAGAAATGAGTAAAGACAAAGCAGTCATATTTATCCGCACTCACCCCGACGTGAAAGACGCCGTGGAAGCGGAAGCAAAGCGCAAGCAGATGTCCACAAACCTCTGGCTCGAAGAGCTGTTATGCCGAGAGCTGAACCTCAACCTCGAACACCAGATGAAGGTGATGACCAGGGCAGCGGGACAGGTTGCGTGAAGTACAAGGCCAAGAAAGTAGAACTCGATGGTCACGTCTTCGACAGCCAAGCCGAAGCGAAACACTACTGGCACGTCCTCAAACCAAGGGCCGAGGCCCGTGAAATAACCAACCTCGAACTCCAACCGGTGTTCAGATGTACAATAGATGGGAAATTGATATGCAAATACATAGCGGACTTCGCATATTTCGACCGACAGGCGACGGGTCTCCAGGGACAGAGGGGAGCCAGGGTCATCGAGGACGTGAAGGGGTTCAAGACACCAATCTACAATCTCAAGAAGAAGCTGGTTCACGCCCTCTTCCCAGGGACCGTAATCTGCGAGATTTCACCGTCTCTCTATCGTGCAAAGAAGTGGTCCTTGCCGTCTCACGCAAGAGCGGTATGAGCACCATCGAACTGCTATCCATGCGCCGGCACCAGGACGTAATGATATGGCGGCACATGATTTACGGGCTATGCTCCGAGCTGACCTACGCATCCAAGCCTCAGATCGGACGCATCCTCAACAATCGTGACCACACGACAATCCTTCACGGCATCAGACGCCTGGCTGTTTTGCGCGAAAAAGACCCAGCCATCGACCGAGCATACCGCGAACTACGAGCGGAACTATCCGAGAGCTGATTTCTTTATGGCTAATGCGTACAACTACAAGACCACACGTTTACCAGATCGGAACCCCGATTGGCGTAGCAAGCTGGCCCAGGGCGAGATGTTCGAAGCCCGTGTGCGCAATTGGCTCAAAAAACAAGGCCACGAATGCTGGAAGCCAAAAGACATAGAGTATGACCTACGCATCAACATCGAAGTCCCGCTGTACGGAACCCTGCCCCTCACCGGAGAATGTAAGTGCGACGTGTCGGCAGAACACACGCGCAACCTCGCTCTCCAGGTGTTCGATGGCGGCAAGCCATCCGGCATACATCCAGAAGGTCCAAACCCGCACCTCTGGTTCCACGGCGTCGGTAACGAGATGTGGGTCATCCGTACCAAAATCATTCAGTCCCTGGTCGAAAGTTTCAGAACAAGCTGGGGAAGCAAAATCGTTCCAATGGGAAACAAATCAGAAAAGGCCAAGGGCATTCTCATGCCAATCCACGTCGCACAGAAGACAGTGGGAGGCCAATGGGTGAAACTATGACAGATACCAAAACCAAACAATGCCCCGACTGCGACGGCTCCGGCTCATGCGAATACGAGAAGAACGTCATCGACTACATCAATGGCGGCTTCATCGATGCGTACTGGGATACTTGCGACACATGCCACGGCACCGGTGAAGTAGAAGACGACCGCGAAGAGGATGAGATAGACTTCTGATGCGACACGTTGATTTATGCAGTGGAATTGGTGGGTTTGCTCTGGGTTTTCAGTGGGCTGGGCTTAGTCGCCCTATTCTCTTTTGCGACATAGAGCCGTGGAGCCGTCAGATACTGCGCAAACACTGGCCTGACGTACCGATTGCTGAAGATGTAAAGGAGTTAGCTAATGACCCAGATAGAAATGTTCCCGACTGCGACATCCTCACAGCAGGATACCCGTGCCAGCCCTTTTCATTTGCCGGGGAGCGAAGAGGCACAGAAGATGACCGACATATCTGGCCATACATTCTTTCCATTATTCAAGCCAAACGACCCTCTTGGTGCGTTTTCGAGAATGTTTATGGGCATGTCTCTATGGGCCTCGACGAAGTGTTATCTGACTTGGAACGTGAAGCCTACGCCACAAGGCCGTTCATTGTTCCAGCTTGCGCCGCAGACGCTCCGCACAGACGCGACAGAGTTTGGATCATCGCCAGAAATGTGGCCGACACCAGATGCGGCGTCAGGGAAAAGGGGAGGAACGCTGAAGAGGGGCAGACGTGCATCAGGAGCGAACCGGCAAGTGTCAATAAACGATCAGGTAAAGATGTGGCCGACAGCAACAGCGCGGGATTACAAGGGCGGCAGAACGCCAGAGACACTAGCCCAAGCGGGGCGCAACGAAACGAACAGTCTGCCAGACGCAGTGAACGCCCAGATGGGCAAAACTGGCTCCCTGAACCCGCAGTGGGTCGAGTGGCTCATGGGATACCCAGAAGGGTGGACAGACTTAAAGGACTAGGCAACGCAATCGTCCCGCAGATTGCCCAGCGCATAGGCCAAACAATACTCCAAGTAAACGCCCAAGAGCTATCGTCGTAATGGAAAAGTCTAAGCTCACCCCAGACCCAATCAGAGACGCACCAGAGGGACACGGCGAAGGCCAATCCCCAGGCGCTATCTCTATCATGCCTGGCAGAGCCACAAGAGACCTCCGCTTCGTGCAATACCCCATGACATTCTTCATACTGTCATACGCCTGTTCACACGCCTCAGCATACACCGCCTGCTTCTGGGTTAACCAATCCACAATCGCTAAGACACTCAACATCTCTCAGCAAGCAGTCTCACAACACTTCAACAAGCTCGTCAAATGGGGATACATCGAGAAACTCCGCAAAGAAGCCCCGTCCAGACCATACGGCAAAAAGGGCGCCGTCTGGCGCGTCATCTACGACCCACGCATGTCATGGGAAGACGTCGTCGCCAACGCTCCAGAGCCAGAGAAGACACCACAAGACCTGGCAAAAGAAGCAGCCAAAACAATAGAACTCGCAGACAGAGGACCAAGAGGACACGTTTCTAAGAGGAAACCCGTCCGTGAAGGACACCTATCCAAACCCAAGAAAAAGCCTGTGGATAACTATAAAAACACACAAGCTCCAGCTTGTAATACTGCTAGCTCTGACAATTCCAAAAACAAGCCCCAGCTTGTACAAGAACACAAGCCACAGCTTGTACATAACTACTACAATAGAACTATAGATAAAGAAGATATAGATAATGGGATTTGTAGAAGTTTATGCACAGCTTATGCACGCATCGTACAGGATCAGTACGGTCGAGCATGGCAGTACGATATGCGGCAGATGTCACTGGCTCGTGACCTGATCGAGCTGGGTTACACGGTCGAGAGCTTCACCAAGGATGCGCAGGCTGTTGTGCGTTGGCTGGCTAAGAAGAACAAGCAAGCGCCACAGTCACTGCAATACTTCATCACCAGGAAGAACAATGACAGCAAGCCCAAAGACGTTGATGCAATGATAAAGCACCTGGGTAACAAGATGAGAATGACATGAGTGTACAAATATCAGACGGTCGGTTGATACGTGTACACCGCGCAGATACAAGACGGGCAAGGTCGGCAAAACAAAATGCACGCCGACCCCACCCCTTGCCC
>BCSF01000137.1_pt1 | contig 32613 bp, 45 predicted proteins | sample 1016431 | NCBI WGS metagenome assembly BCSF01 (sample SAMD00045685;SAMD00045686;SAMD00045687;SAMD00045688;SAMD00045689;SAMD00045690;SAMD00045691;SAMD00045692;SAMD00045684;SAMD00045690;SAMD00045691;SAMD00045692;SAMD00045684;SAMD00045685;SAMD00045686;SAMD00045687;SAMD00045688;SAMD00045689, study... | reverse complement strand
GTTTGTTTGATTATCACAGGAGGAGTCAAGATGGGCACGAAACAGAGAGACATCATCCTCAGCATCATTCGCCATGGGCTGACGCTCGGAGCTGGGGCACTGATTGCATCCGGCAAGATCGACGAGGCTGGCGGGAATGAACTGGTGGCGGCCTTGATGGCGATCATCGGGATCGCGTGGGGCATTAAGGACAAAGTCGAAAGGGTCGACCAATGAGCGAAAAGACGTACAAACAGATGGCAGCGGAGCGGGTGGCCGAGCGGATTCCAGACGGATTCGGCGTCGACCCGATGACAGTTCTGGTTTTGCTCCAGACCGTTATCCCGGCTTTTCTCGACTGCCTGAACCGCAATGACGACACAGATCCGGACACAGTCTTTGCACGGGTCCGCAGCCTGTACGACAGGAATCCCGAGCGGCTCCTGCGGCGAACCACTCGCAACTGCCGAGCACAGGCAAGGCGAGAGGGCACGCGGCTAACCTACGCACAAGCCGAAGACATGGCCAGAGCGATCATCCTAGAAGCGATCGGCACAGAGCCAGTTTTCGGAGCTGCTCTGGCTCGTGAGGTGGAGGTGGTGGACTGATGACGACTCTACTCCTCGCGCTGATCCTCCTGCTGGACGACGGGATCTCACCCTTCCCAATGACTCCGGCAGTCCCACAGGTCAACCCCCAGCCGACCCCAGTGGCCGATGAACCACACCCCATCGGGACGGTTCGGCGCGAGGAGTTTTACATCCTGCAATCAGACAGCCCCTTGCTCGTGGTGTCAAGCCCTCCGGGGCTGGTGGAGATTACACACGAGCAGGGGCCTATGATGGCCCGAGGCAAATTTGCCGGCGGAGATGGCGAGACAGAAACGCGGATGCTGCTCGGCAATCACCTGTATTTTGTGGATGCGATCCAGTCCGGAAGCGTGGAGCTGATCGTGATCCCGGCGGGTGCAGAGGATGCAGACCAGATCCAGCGGCAGCTGGTGGAGGTGCAGGCAGGGCCGAGGCCACCACCAGAACCAGAGCCAGTCGATGACGATCAGATCCCAGTTGACGATACTGGCGGTTTTCGGGTTTTGCTGCTGCTGGATGAGACGGCGGACCCTGCGACACTGGCAGCTGTCAACAGTCTGCAGACTCGGCGATGGCTCGATGACAACACCGACGACTGGCGGCGATGGGATCGCTCGACAATCGAGGCGGACGACATAAGCGACGAGGAGCCAGTCTGGCGGGACATCTGGCGGGCAGCGGAGCCGCAACTGCCATCAGGTCCGCAACTGCTGGCAATTCAGGGTCAGACAATCACAGTCAGGCCACTGACTTCACAGGTGGTGCAGGAACTGGAGGCGATGCGATGACCAGCAGATTCGGAAGGCACGAGCCGATTATTGACGATGGTCCAGAGGCAATCGCCCTGACACAGCCTCGGGAGTACGGTCGCGGTCTGGATTTGTCAGATCGACCAAATCAAGACGGGTTTGGATACAGCGGGCTGGCCATGCCGTTTGATGACTCTCTGCTGACCCCTCGGCATGAGTGGCAAGCCAGAATCGAGGAGCTGGAGCAGAGCGAGAGCCAGATCAGCGATTTGATTCGTTACACAAAGCTGCCGACACTGAATCAGGGGTCCACGAATTACTGCTGGGCGAACGCTCCGGTGGCGTGTATGCAAATCAGGCGGCTCCAGCAGAACCAGCCGACAGTCCTGCTCAGTCCAGCATCGGTCGCGGCTCCGATCAAGAACTATCGGAACGTCGGCGGCTGGGGCTCCGATGCCATCAAGTACATCCAGCGAAGCGGAATCGCTCCCGTCGACAAGTGGCCAGCCAATGCGATCAGCAGGCAATTCCAGACAGAGGCAGCCAGACAGGATGCTTTGCAGTATCGGGTCCGCGAGTGGGTCGAGTGCAAACCAAGAAACCTTGACCAAGCTGTCTCACTGCTCCTCCGAGGCGTCCCATTGGCTGCCGGGTTCAACTGGTGGGGCCATGAAGTCACGCTTGTCGATGCCATCTGGATGGACGGGGAAGTGGCGATCCGGTTCTGGAACAGCTGGGGCAGCAACTGGGGCGACAATGGATTCGGCATCGTCCGAGGGCGGAAAATGCTGGCCGATGATTTGGTGGGGATTTATTCAGCAAGGGCAGCAGCATGATCTGGAAAATCTGGGCACTGGCCACAGCCATCACGATGACGCAGATGGCCGATGATTACACCGTGATTGTTTTGGATCAGCCACCAGCGGCAGCTGAGCCGGAGTGGCGGCTGGTGATGTTTACCGCGGACTGGTGCAAACCTTGCCAGCAGTGGAAGCGGGACCATATGCCGAAAGTCCGCGAGGAGATGCCGGTGGAGCTGGTGGACATCACTAAGACTCCAGAGACTCGACGGGCCAGAGTCATCGAGGGCCAGCGGGTGGAGGCCATCAGCCGGATTCCGACGTTCTGGCTGATCAAGCGGGGCGAGAAAAAGCCTTCCCGCGTGTGGGTGGGTGGCCGGACGCTTCAGCAGGTCCAGCAGGTGGTTGACAGTCTGGAGGACTGATGCCAGCTCAAGCAGATTTGACATCCGAAGCTTATGAGCGGCACAAAGCAGACGCTCGGGCTCGCAGTGCAGCGAAAGCAGCAGCAGGGCGGGAGCTGGGCGAGATCCCCAGCGTGGCCGATCCTGAACTGCGGCAGCGTTGCGAGGATGATCTGCGGACGTTCTTGGAAGAGTGCTTCCCGCAAGCGTTCCGGCTGGGCTGGTCTGATGACCATCTCACACTCATCGCCGAGCTGGAAAAAGTGATCACCACTGGCGGTTTCCGGGCGGTCGGGATGCCACGAGGGACGGGCAAGTCCACGATCATCATGAGGGCGATGATCTGGGCGATTTGCACTAGGCGACACCCCTTCGCCATGATCGCGGCAGCCAATGCTGGCAAAGCCGAGAAGCTGCTGCGGGACATCGTCGTGGAGGTGTCCCACAACCAGATTCTTTTCGAGCTGTTTCCCGAAGTCTGTTTTCCATTCAGGGCACTGGAGGGCATCAGCAACCGAGCACGCGGCCAGCTCTACAACGGCAAAACGACCAACATTATGACGAGCGCGAAAACCATCTGTTTCGCCACTCTCGACGGGTATCCGGGGACAGGTGCGATCGTCTCAGCGGCGGGTCTGATGGAGGCAGTCCGCGGGGCTCTGCATACGCTCCCAGACGGGCGGGTCATTCGTCCCTCGATGCTGCTCTGTGATGACTTCCAGACTCGCGAGTCAGCCATGTCGCCCATGCAATGCTACAGCCGAACCGAGGTGATTCAGAATGATCTGGTGGGCATGGCGGGACCTGACTCGACATTCTGTGCGCTGGTGACGTGTACGGTCATCAGGAACGATGACGCAGCTGACAGGCTGCTAAACACTGAACTCCACCCGGATTGGTGCGGGATCAGGCGGTCTTTCCTTCGGTCACTACCGGACGAGAACGCGATGAGGCTCTGGAGCGAGTACGCCGAAATCCGGGCGACATCCCTCCGAACACATGGCGACATCAGGGATGCGACCAAGTATTACGAGCAGCACCGCGAGGCAATGGACAGCGGGGCTGAGGCTGGCTGGGAAGCACGATTCAGCCGGGACCGTCGCGAAATCTCGGCGATTCAGCACGCCATGGAATGGTACTACAGGAGCCGGACAGGGTTCTGGAGTGAGCTGCAGAACGCTCCCCAGCGAGACGAGAACGAAGGCCGGGCATGGCTGAACGTCAAGGATCTGGCCGAGGACCGAAACGTCAAAGTGAACCGGGGGCTGATTCCTCGGGATTATCATAAGCTCGTGGCCAGCTGCGACGTCCAGCAAAGTCTGCTCTACTATTCCGTCATGGCCTTGAAGGATGACGGCAGCGCCCATCTGGTGCGTTACGGCACATGGCCAGAGCAGGACGACCCATACTTCACGCTCAAGGAGGCCAGAAAAAAGCTCCGCAACAAATACCGCAACAGGAGCGACATGGCAGCGCTCAGCGAGGGCATCACCGATCTGGCGGACTGGCTGTTCAGTCACGAGTGGCGATCTGAGGACGGTGCGATTATCCCGATGGAACTGGCGGCCTTCGACGCTCGCTGGAAACCGGAGATCGTTCGGCAGGCACTGGCCAGAAGTCCTCACAATCGGAGTCTGATCGCCTACATGGGGCAATCGTACAAAGCAGCAGACAAGGCCATCGGTGATCGCAAATATGAGGCAGGGTCTCGGGTCGGGCTCGGGTGGGTGATTCGGAAACGTAAAAACAAGGCGGACGTCCGTGGCGTTTTGTCGGATGTGAATTTCTGGAAGACGGCATTGCATGACCAGCTGGCAGCGAGAATCGGATCGCCGGGAGCGGTGACGTTCTACAGCGGAAGCACCGAATGCTGGCCGAGCATTTGACCAGCGAATTCGCGATTCAGACTGAAGGGCGTGGCAGAACGGTGATGGAGTGGAAACTCAGGCCGGGCAATGATAACCACTGGCTGGATACCTGCGTCGGCTGTCTGGTGCTCGGTTCGATGGTCGGGTGTAATGTGCCGGAGTACTCGGACGCGGTGGAGCGTAAGAGAAGACGGCGGGTCCGGAGAAAAACGGAGGTACGGACGTGAAGCCGTACTATGAAGACGACCGCGTTCAAATCTACTGCGGCGACATGCGTGATATCGTCCCTGAACTGGATCGGGTACAGACGATTCTGACCGACCCACCCTATGGGAAGGTACGCGGCGAGTTCGACGAGGAATGGACGAACCGTCGCGGCATGTTAGCAGACGTGGAGCAATGGGGGGACATGATCGTCGATCGGATGGCGTTCAATGCGACGCTGTGGTGGTTCGCGTGGCCTTCGCTCGCTGGATTGATCGAGGCGAAACTGGCGGAGAAGGTTCGACCGCTGTCTCATGTTATTTGGAAGAAGCCGTCACCAATGGCACAGAAGCACAGTCCGGAAGTGCTCCGGGCTCCCGGTCCAGAAACAGAACGGATTCTAATGTTCGAGCATTACGGGGCAGACTCGTGGGCATTGGGTGAAACTGGCTACGCTCACAAGTGCGACGAAGCGCGGGGCATGGTGTTTGAGCCGTTGCGGGCGTATTTGGACGGGGAATGGAAGCGAGCAGGGCTGACAAATCGCGACGCAAACGAGGCGACAGGGACACAGATGGCCGGGCACTGGTTCACGGCGGTTCAGTGGGCATTGCCGACAGCGGAGAACTACGCAAAGCTGCAGAAGCGAGCAAACAGCAACGGCGGCGAGGACCTGCGGCGGGAGTACGAAGACCTGCGGCGGGAGTACGAAGATCTGCGGCGGGAGTACGAAGATCTGCGGCGGGAGTACGAAGATCTGCGGCGGTATTTCAAGCTACAGCCGGGACACCCCAAAACGGACATTTGGGAATTCCCATCAGCAAAACCAGAGGAACGGCTGGGGCATCCTACGCCGAAGCCGTTGGCACTCATCCGCTTTATGGTTGAAATTTCAGCAAGGCCAGACAGCGTGATCCTCGATCCGTTCATGGGAAGCGGAACCACCCTGCTGGCGGCAAAGTTGGAAGGGCGGCGGGCAATCGGGATCGAAAAAAATCAGGAATACTGTGACATCGCAGTAGAGCGCTTACGGCAGCGGGTTTTGTTTTGAGAGGTGGAACCATGGCAAAGAAAGCAGGACGCCCAAAAGGCAGCAAGCACAAAGACAGGCCGGTCGTGGACGAGGACATCGCCCAGTGTCCACACTGCGGAAGCTGCAACCGTGGCCAGTTCGGATCGGTTGAGCGGCTCATTGGAAATGGCACATACAAGGGTCGGCAATACTCAGCCGTCGAGCTGCGGAGATGCCCATGCAGGGATTGCGGCGGGGCAATGACTGTCAGGCGACATATCTGGATTTGACGTACAAATCGGATCCCGAATTGATGCTATAGCCAAACGAATCAGCATCCTCCAAGATGCTGTTCATGAGCGAAACCAGGCGACAAAAGATCGACCGACTCCGAGCACTGCTGGAGTCTGGCGTATCATCCGACAGCACTGATGGAGCGTCCACGACGTTTGATCTGGCCAGCGTTCGCCGAGAACTGGCCAGACTCGAGCGCGAGGCGGGTCTACGCAAGCGGCGAAGCCGTGTCATTACTCCCAACATGACGAGGAGATGACCGTGGCCAGCCATTCCGACATCTACCAAGCAGACAACCCAAAGCACAGGCGACGATCGGCAGCACACAGGCGGCCAAGGTCGGAAAACTTCCTGCTCAACGACAGCAGGCGCCAAGCGATTCAGGCCAATGCTCTCGACGTCCATCGCAACATGGGCCTTCTGGCGTGGGCAATACGCCGAACGCTCGACTACTGCTGTCTCTGGGACTTCCAGCCACGAACCAGCGATCGCGGGCTCAACATCGAGCTGAAGCGGCTGATGGCTCGGGACACTCAGGCCGAGGCCGTGGACTACTACGGTCGGATGGACTGGGACGATATGCGGCGGGTCGCAGAGGCTCAGAAGCTGCTGGTCGGCGATGCGTTTTTCGTCAAAGTCGCCGGTGCTCTCCAGATGGTGGAGGGTTCATTCGTCCGAAATCCTTCCGGTGGTCGTCGCGATGCTGATCAGTGGGTCGGCGGTGCAAAATTACGACGGGGTCGGCCAGTCGCGTGGAATTTTGCGGAAGAAGATCCAAGAAGCGGTCAGCAGACCGACAAGGTCATCCGAGCCGGGAGCGTTTGGCAGCATTGCCAGCACGAAGGCAGGCCGAACCAGATCAGACCAGTCTCGCCAATCGTGGCAGCTCTCAACGAGTTCAGGGATCTGGACGAGACATTCGACCACATGCGGGCCAAGGTCAAGCTCGATCAACTGTTCGGAATTGCGTTTGCCCGCAAGGAAGATTCCGAGGCGTTCGACGAGGATGACGACGAAGCAAGCAACGCTCAGGAGGGAGCCAGTCGGGTCGTTGACTTCGGCGATGGGCCAGCCGTTTTCGATCTGGATGAGGGCGAGTCAGTCGAGACGATCGAAAGCAGCAACCCGGCCAGCAGCACGCAAGAGTTTTTGAAGCTGTGCACGCAGATGGCTCTCAAAAGCCTTGATATTCCCATGTCATTCTTCTCGGAAGATTTCACGAACTACAGCGGGTCACGGCTGGCGTGGATCGGGTTCGAGCGGTCATGTGAGGCAAAGCGAAAGACCCAGCGACGGCTCCATCAGAAAATGACGGACTGGCGTCTGGCTCGATGGACACTGCGCCCAGAATTCGGCGGCACTGGTGAGCTACGATTGCCAGCAGGGATGACGGTCGACCAGGTCAGCTATAGGTGGGTGCCGAGGGGCGTCCCGTGGTGGAAACCACAGGAGGAACTGGACACAGCCCTTCGATCCGTGGCGGCTGGTCTCAAGTCAATGCAAGACGTCTGTGACGAATTCGGGCTGGGCGACTATCTCGCAAACGTTGACGAGATCACACGCGAACGCGAGGAGCTGGCTGATCGTGGATTTCTCCAGAAGTGGAGCGACTCCGCCATGGTCAGGCTGGCAACACAGGACGAGATGCAGGAGCCGACAATATGACACCATCACGACTCTGGCAGATCGACCAGCGATTTCTTCAAGCGTTTCAGGCAAGGGCAGCACGCAAAGCCGGGCTCGACCCTGAGACGCTCGACGATGTCTTCACCGAATACATCGCGGACGCTTTGGGCGTGGATTCCAAGCCACTGACGATGACCGACGATGGCATCGCGATCGTGAGCGTGATCGGCCCACTCTACAAGGGCAAGTCGCCATTCGTCTCGAACTACAAGAGCATCGGGGAGGCACTGGCAGCCATCGAGCAGATGGACCAGCTCCCTCCGGTGGTGCTGAAAATCGACAGCCCTGGCGGCATGGTTTCGGGTCTCGATCCGGTTCTGGATCAGATCCGAGAGCTGTCTGAACAGACGCTTGTCGTGGCGTCAATCAACGGCATGGGTGCCAGTGCGGCCTATCGCATCGCATCACAGGCCGGGTCGGTCTTTGCCAGCAAGGATTCAGAGGTCGGCAGCATCGGAACCTATTGGCAGCTTCTCGACTATTCCGAAGCCTACAAGAAGGCCGGGGTCGAGAGTGTTCTGCTGACTACGGGGCCATTCAAGGGAATCGGCACACCGGGCGAGCCACTCACGCGAGAACAGCGGGAATTCCTCCAGCAGACGGTCGAGGAATCAAACGCTGAATTCCTCAAAGACATCATGACAGGGCGGGAGATGTCCGCCGAGGCGGTCGACAGCGTGGCCGATGGTCGGTGGTGGTCAGCAAACAAAGCGGAAACATTTGGACTCATTGACGGGGTCGGCAGTCTGGCGGATGTCCTCCAGATGATCCGAGCTCAAGGTTTTGCGAATGGAGGGCCTGACATGGCCAAACCAAAGCTGCAGCCAGAGCAGGCTGTGCCGGAAGCGGATGAGGCGGCAGCTGTCGCAAACTCTGCACCAGAAGAAACTCAGCCGGTGGCTGAGACGATCGACGAAGAGACTGGCGAACAAGTCGAGTCGGTGGCTGAAGAGGATGCCGAGGACGTGGAGCCAGTGGCCGAGCCGGTCGCAGCTGCTCCGGGACTCGCCGAGTACATGGCGGCATTCGGCGATGCTGAAGGCGCTCGAATGTTTCGAGATGGCGTTCCATTCGAACAGGCACAGCAGCAGTTACTCGATGAGCTGCGGGGCACTGTGCAGGATCTGCGAGCCGAAGTGGCTCAGCTCCGCGAACAGGCTCAGCTGCTGGCCAGCGTGTCACCAGATGAGGCCGAGGGAGTCAACATTGCCAGCGAGCCGCAGCGGTCCAGCTGGGCTGATGCTTGTCGCGGCAAGAAGAACTGAACTGATCGCCAGCGAGGTGCTGGCGTCTGAATACACTTTTGCTCTGAGGAGTTTTGATCATGGCCGACACATTGACAACCCTGGCGGAACTGGTCCGCTTCAACTCGCTGGATGTGAATCCCGCCGAGATCTCCGACATCCTGAACGGGGCTCCGGTCTTGGCTCAGCTTCACGCGATGATGAGTTCCAATGGAACGACTCACAAGTATAACGTGGAGACAACGGCTCCTGTGATTGGTTTCCGTGCAATCAATGCCGGTGCCGATTACACAGCCAGCGACTCGACACAGGTCTCTGTGGACCTGAAATTCATTGACGCAACGATCCGCGAAGACATTGCAGCATGTCAGGCATATCGCGGCGGCTCTGAGGCATGGCTGGACAACCGGGCGCGCCGACAGCTGCGACAGGCTCTGTTCACCTTGGAAAAACAGGTGTTCAACGGAACCGTCGGCGGCGATGCCAGCGGGTTCAACGGGCTGGCTGACGATGCCAACTACAACGGGGCCAGCGATGCTCTCGTGGTCGATGCTGGCGGAACGACTGCTGGAACTGGTTCCAGTGTCTGGTTCCTTCGCTCAACTCCCGACGATGCCAGCATGGCTCTGGTTGGGGCTGGTGACGAAGACTTGTCTCTCGACAACATCAATTTCGAGATCGGCGAGACGTTCAAAGCTCAGATCGCTGGCAGCAACAGCAAGCTGATGACGGCTCTCTGCCGTGACATCGGCGGCCATCTCGGGATTCAGGTCGGGAGCAAATACGCAGCCGCTCGAATCGCAAACCTGACAGCCGACAGTGGCAAGGGCCTGACTGACAGCCTTCTGGCCGATGCTCTGGCCCTGTTCCCATCTGCTGATCCGCCGACACACATCGCAATGTCGAGGCGGTCACTGACTCAGCTGCAGAAGAGTCGGACCACCTACTCTCCGATCGGGGCTCCTGCTCCTCGGCCGAGCGAGTATGAGGGCATCCCGATCGTGGTCACTGACTCGATCACGAACACCGAGACGCTTCTGGCTTAATCGTCTGAGTCAGCCCGCGCGGGTTCCCGTCGTCAGCCTCCACCCTGGCGGCGGGGCTTTTTGAAAGCATTCCATGCCATCACCAATCGCAACAGCAGCAGCAGCAGCCAGAGAGGCATCCCGGCGAGTTCGTGGCGAGACTGTCACGTTCACGCGGGGGGCTTACTCGGTCGAGCTGCTGGCTGTGCGAGGGTCTACGGCATGGGATCGCACTGCACCGTTTAACGGTGTGAGAATTGGCGACAGGTCCACGGATTGGCTGATCAAACAGGCCGATCTCGTGGACTCTGGAGCGGCTGAGATCCAGCCACAACGTGGCGACGAGATCAGCGTGGACGGTGTGACGTTCCGCGTCATGCCATACGGGCCAGACAATCAGCTCTGGATGTATCACGACAGGGACAGGAAGTATCTGCGCGTGCACACGAAGGAGCGAGTCTAATGGCCAGCAGGTCCGCAACGCTTGCAAATGCTCTCGTGACAGCCATCTCTGGCTGGGCGTCCCTGCCCTCTGGCGTGACTGTTGCTCGAGTGCGGTCGGTGACTCATCTGCTCGTGGACATGCCGACAGCGTCGGTCGGTCGCGTGGCGGTGATCGTGTCATCGGTCGAGGATCAGAGCAACCGTGGCGACGTAGCCGAGGACGTGACGATCGGGATCGCAGTCATCGGAAACTGTGACTCCGAAGCGGTGGCACAGTCTGACAGTTGGGACGAGTTTACCGAGGCTCTGCGGGACTGGCTCCGGACGGATTCGCAATTCAGAAGCATGGATCTCGGCAGTGGACTGGCGGCACAACGGCGAACAGTCTCGACTGTGACTGTGGCGGATGCTGACATGCTGGACGAGAACGAAATCTTTGTCAGTGCCACAGAGGCAGTCTGGTTTATGTCGGTGGGGAATCACGCATGATTGAGGTGGATTTCCAGACAACAATCGGCGACTTTCAGCGGGGCTTTTTTGATCGCGTCACTGATAAGGAAATCGCGCCGAAGCTGCGGCGGTTTCTTTCGCGAGCTGGTGGGTCGATCCGCAAAGCAGCGAGGCGACAGTTCCAGCCGAGAGCACAGAAACCACTCCGGGAGCTGACACCGGGACAGCTGCAGCGATTCAGGGAAGAGCAGGAACTACACAAGGCTGGCAAGCGGAAGACAAAACCGCGGCGACCAGACAAGGTAGCAGTGCCGGGGCAGTCGCCACGAGTACACACACAACGAAAAAGCGAGAGTCTGCTGGCCGGTCGAATTTACTACGCTCTGGCTGATGACAGGCAGAGTGTGGTGATCGGGCCAGACAAACTCTCGGGAAAGTCCGGCGGGATCACGCTGGAGAAATTGGAACAGCGGTTTCCGTTTATGGAACCGGCATTTAAGGCGATTCAGCCAAGTTTACCCAGTTACTGGCCACGATGATAAGGAGAGATTGAAATGCCAAACGCAGCGGACGGCTCAGTGTTGGGCGACGACTGTATAACCTACTACTCGGCAACACTCGGCGGGTCGGGTGCGCTGACAGAGATCCCGGTGATCATTGACGACACCATCAGCAGCGAACGGCGAGCAGTCGAGAGCAACTGCCGCGGCGATTCTGAGATCACAGAGCACACTGGCAAGCCAAAGCACTCAGTGAGCGGGACACTGCTGGTGAAGCGTGGCACACCGGGGGCGACCTACGAGACGCTCCGGGACGCTTACGTCAACAACACCATTCTGGCGTGGGCGTTCGCGACAGGTGATTCAGCCGACATCGGCCAGCATATCTTCCGAATGGAGGGACGGCTGAAGCGGTGGGAAGAATCGCGACCAGACAACGACACTGTGAAAGTCTCGTTTGAGATCGCGAAAGCAGCCGACAACACCTACGCGAGTAACTGGGCAACAGTCACAGCATGATGAGGAGAGATGGCAATGGTCAGGGTTGGACAGGTCGATGAGGTGGAATTCATCCGGGCAGACGGCTCAAAGTTCACGGCAAAGCTGAAGGTCGTCGGCGTAGTCGGAGGCAGCCAGCCAGCGGAGCCAGAGCCAGCAGACAACGGAGGTGGAGACAATGGTGGAGAGGTTCAAGCTCCTCAATGATGTAGGGGTAAATGTCAGCGTTCGACTGTCTCACCGGAAACCAATCCGGGAGGCGGTCGGCGTCGACATTGTTGCAGCGGCTCACGATCCCGATCAGCTTCGGCAGCTGCTGGATCTGCTCACAGATCCCGACAAGCTGTGGACGGTGGTCTCCGTCGTTTCTGGCGTTCCGGTCGATGATCTGCTGGCACAGGCTGACGGATCAACAGAGGAGGAGGCAGGGACGGCACTGCTGGAATCGGTGGTTTCTTTTTTCCCGAAGTCCAGCCCTCTGAAGACTCCCCTGATGAGGCTGCTGGAGAAGGCGAAGGAGACACACGGGGAGCAGGTCCAGAACGCGGAGCAGCTGGCACTGGAGGCGGTCGAGAGTCTGGATATTGGATCGGTGATCTCCGATGCCAATCAGCAGACGAGTGGCTGACGAGGATCTTGGCAGTCTGTCCGGGTGACTGGCCAGACTGGACACTTCGGGAGCTGCTCTGGCGTTACGCCGGGCGTGTCTATCAGGATCAGATGAACGCGGCCACAGTCGTGGCTGGCCTGTTCAACAGTCAGCGAACAAAGACAAGCGACAGGTGGTGGACGGCCTTGGACTTCCATCCCATGCACTCGCAAACGCGGAGCAGGGGCAAGTCTGGGCGGCAGGTGCTTCGGGATGTGTCAGGCTGGTTCAGCCCTGGCGAGATCGAATGGGCTGACGGGTACGGGCCGGAGGTTTTTTGACATGGCAACATCGCGAGCAATCGAAGCGGCGAGAGCATTCGTTCGGATCACTGGCGAAGACAGCCGACTCCGAAAGACAGTGGCATCCGTAAAGACTCGGCTGATGAGTCTGACGACCACAGCCATGGCGGCCGGGAAGGCGATCAGCGGAGCCATGCTGGCAACTGGCATTGGAGCTTTGGTCACTGGTGTTGGAGCAGCAACAGCCAGCGTGCGGCAATTCGCCGACATGGCTGGCGGTCTCGATGATGCGGCAAAGCGAACGGGGGCCAGTGCCGAGGCTCTGAGTCAGCTGCGATATGCTGCCGAGCAAAACGGGGCCACACTGGACGACGTCGAGAAGGCGATGCGGCGACTCGGCGACGTCATGAGCGACGTCGAGAAGGGCAGCAAAACCAGCACAATGGCGCTTGATGCCGTGGGGCTGTCTCTCGCCGATCTGGAGGGCCTGACGGTCGACCAGCGGCTGCAGGCTGTCATGGGGCAACTGGCAAAAATTGAAGACCCCAGCAGGCGATCAGCTCTGGCCATGGATCTGCTGGGCAGGTCCGGGGCAAACCTTGCAAAGCTGACAGGCACTGGAGCCGAGGGAATCGCGGCACTGAGGGCGGAGGCTGACGCTCTCGGGATGACGGTCAGCACAGAACAGGCAGAACAGGCGGCGGCATTCGGCGACACATGGAACCGTTTGACGGCGACTCTGTCTGGCGTCGGCAAAGTGATCGGCTCCGCGGTCATGCCATATCTCACCAGCATGATGCAAGCGGCAATCGACGCTGTTCCGGTCGTGATGAGGATCGGCCAGACGCTCGCCACAGGATTTGGCCAGGCAGCGACGGCGATCATGGCGGCAGTGGGTGACATTACAGCTAGCTTCAGTCCACTGATCGACAGATACAAGGAAATGTTCGGCGGCATCATCGACGCTTTGGTCGGCGGTGACATCAAGCTAGCGGCGCGAATCTACTGGCTCGGGCTCAAAGAGGCATTCTTGACGGGCATCGACTCGATCAGCCGCGAATGGCAGATCTGGAAACAGGGCTTTCTGTCCACCTTTTCCGATGCTGTGGCGGGTGTCCGCAGGATGTGGAACCGGACACAGAACTGGCTCAGCTCTGGCATCGTCGAGCTGATGGGAATGATCGACAAGTCCATCGACGTCGACGCGGTCAAAGCCGAGCTGAACGTGATGATGCGGGAGCAAGACGACCGAATCACACGAGAGGCCGAGGCCGAGCGATCGCAACGGGAAGCAGCGTTTGAGGTCAGCATTGGCAAGGTCAACGAAGATCTCGCCAAAGCTCGGGACGAGTACGCGGCGGCGATCGCCGAGGCTCGCAACAAAGCCGAAGAGGTGGCAAACGAGCCATCAGCTGCGGCAGTGGCATCAGACAAGTTTACCGAGCTGATCAACACTTTGCAGGCTGGCGACATTGCCAACAAGCTGACAGGGTCGATCGAGCAGTCGAGCCAGGACCTGCGAACGGTCAGCGGTGCCAGTGTGCTGACTCGGTTAATGAACAACCAGCAGCAACTCGACCAGCGACAGGTCCAACTGTTGCAGCAACAGCGGGAACTAACCCGGCGACTGGTGACAGTCACAGAAAAGGGCCTCGTGGCCTGGGAGGTCTGACATGGCAGCGACAAGCAAACTCCGAACGCGGGGCCAGTACCAGCTGGCCGAAGACGGATCGACATCGGTGGTCGACGTCTACGAGGTCACAGCGACCAGCGAGAGCGAAGCCATCTCGACGGTAGTGTCAGCCACTGGTCTGACTCAAGGCGACGCACATGCCGAGATCACAGGGGCTTTGTTGCGAGAGTTGGGCGCCACACCGGACGAGACTCTGCACAATATCTGGACGGTTGAGGCTCGATACAACAGCCGACAGGAAACGCGGGAGAATGCAGCCTATGCCAGCCAGCGGACGAAGGGCGGCATGAGGTCCAGTTCGGTCGAGGTGCCAGCATTCTTTGACACTTACGGTTATCCGCTGGTCAACACTGCTGGCGATGCCTATGAGGGCCTCGGGCGAAAAGTCAGGACGCGGACAGTCAACGTGACACACAACGCGACGAGTATTCCGAATTACATCTTCAATCTGAGCGACACCCTCAACGCGGCGGCGGTGACAATTCTGGGAACCAGCTATCCGGCGAAGACTTGCAAGCTGACCGACGTTAATTGTCCAGACGAGCCAGTCAGCGACAAAGACGGGGACCTGTACTATCCAGTAACGTATAACATCGAAATCAACCCGATCGGTTGGCATATCCTGCTCCCCAACAAAGGGCCGAATCAGCTGATCTACCAGACCAGAACCGGGGCCACGGCTGCCTGGAGCGACGACACAAAAGCCAACTATGACAGCAAGCTGCCGACCACAGACAGGCGGATCATCAAGCGACCGATCGAGAGCGAGGAGCAGCAGAATCTCGGAGGCGAGATCTGGCTGGATGAGAACGGGCAAGCCATCACGGTCACAACACTGACAGCGACCAGCATCGGAACGGCAAACATGACAGCCGGGTCCGGGGCGATCACGATGGTGACGGGCACACTTCCGGAGAAGATCGGAAGCCTGATCCGGGTCGAGGGTGCCGGGCTCAAGGGTCGGTTCCTCGAAAGTAATCTCCTGAGCATTGCCAGCGGCGGCGGCTCTGGTTATCTCTCCCGAGATGCACTGGAAGACGTCAGCGGTGGGGACGTCTACGTCTCGGGTGTGATCGTCAATGAGTTCCTTCTGGAGGATGTGGCGGACTGGTCCAGCTTGCCACTGCCAAATAACCAGCCATGACACAAAACCGCCACATCGTGACAGATCGAGACGGAGCCCGCACTATCCAGCGGCTGATCCAGTCGGAGGGCACTGTGTCCACTGGTGGGCTTACTCCGGGCTCCATCCCGACAGGTCAGGCGGTGGTGGTGCGGCTCCAGTCTGCGATCACAGCTGGCAGCGCTGACGCAGTGACAGCGGATGTTATGGAGCTGCAGGGCGGCAGCTGGCAAACAACGGGAGCCACGATCGAGGTCCGAAGTCTCACAGGTCAGGCGGTCAGTATCACAGGCCGGAGGATTGCCAGGCGGATCGGGCGGCATGGCTGGGGAGTGGTGGAGACATGAAGCCGAAGAGAATCAGCACAGACCGAGACGGAGCGCGGGCACTGCGGCGGCTGATGCGTTCCGATCCAAGTTCGCAACGATTGCGGCCAGCGACAATTCCGAAGCAGTCCGGAGTGACGGTGGAAATCGTGAGCGAGATCGCGGCGGGGGACTACAGCCAGCATCAAGCCAAGCTGTTGACGATGCAGGGCGGTCAGCTGCAGGAAACGGGCAACACGGTGCCGGTCAGGCACATCGGCGAGTCAGTGGTGCCAGCAGGGACGCGAGCGATCGTGGAGCCATGCGGGCGGCTTGGGCTTTGCTTTTCGCGCACTGACAACGGGCGACCAGAAGTCGGAATCAGTCTGCAGCGATTCACCAAGGCAGTCGGTCCTCAAAGCAATTACTTCGGCGACGAGGATCTTAGCTGGTCGGCATATCAGCCAGCTTTGAGTTTCCCATATGGTGGCATTCGTGGCATTCTCCAGAATTATCTGCCAAGCTGGACAAAGGAGGGGCACTGGAGAGCAGACGCGCCATTCAGTGAACCGTGGGACAGTATCGACGATCCGCTGACGGTGCCAAATTCGAGGATACCATGGACGGCAACGTGGAGCCGAAAGCTCCAGCCGTTCCGGTGGGAGCTGTCTGCAGGCTCGGCCGGTCGTGCGAGCATTGGTCGCGGATGGCAGTGGAGCTGGCGGTATTCAGAGCACTGGTGGTCGCAATACGCCCGCTTCAACTGGCTAATTTACCCAGGCAGCGACTACGGGCCAAGCGAGACAACGCTCGGGCCCAATTCACACCTTTGGCCGATGACTCTCGACAGCCTTGATCTGAGTCTTTACGGCCATTGGTGCTTCAGGCAACACGGTTTCCAGGAATACCAGACGATGTACGGCTGTCAGATGGATTGTCGCGCTTATCGTGTATGGATTGATGGCGTAGACGTTACTGGCGTGGTTTCCGGGCCATTCACTATCGGGCAGCCGGAGATTGGCCAAAATCGCGAAAAATCTTTTACTGCTGGGACGCATGTCGAAGCGGCGGTCACAGCGGCACAACATCAAAGCAAGCCGATCCAGTTCGATGTCTGGCTGAACGCGACGTTTACTGTGACAAGCACAGCGAGGGACCAACAAGACAACCCGACTAAGGTTAATGAAGACAAGCCGATGATCTTCAGTCATGAGTTCGGGGCGGGTGGTTTTACGAAGCTAAAATCAGCGAACGTCTACCAGCAAATCAATCAGGGGAAGGTGTGGGATGTCACGTTTAACGGCGTGACGGTCGGCGGCTTGTCGAAAGTGCAGAACATAGACAACGAGCCGACATGGTATTGGAGAAGTAAAACGGGGACTGATGATTGGGGCTTCGACGTTAGCGCCGATGAGGTTTACTTCAGGTGGTGGGGCGAAATCCCGATATTCATCGTCTACATAGACTCGGCGGCATTTCCTGCCGACGATTGGTGGTGGGGCGGCGAATTCATCTACGCTCCGCAAGACTCGGGCGACTACACTGGCCACCAACTACCGTTTGGGTTTGACTACACTCCGGGAGTCTGGAACGTCAATTCAGCGACGACATTTGTCCCAATCGGTGGCGTCGGGTACGCTCCGGATCATCTCTGGCTCGATCCTACGCTCGGCGTGGGCTATCGCGACCAGCTTCCGACATCCATCACAGTGGAGCCAGCGTAATGGCAATCTCCTCCTCCCTCACATCCACATGGAGCAGCCCAACAGACTGGCCGGTCAATGCGGTCTGGTTCCCCGTGCGGCTGACTGGCACTGGCTCGATCGAGTTCCGTTTTTCTCCGGTGCAGCCCAGCAGCAACGCGGCAGGAGTTCCGATCGAGGCTGGGACGCATTATCTCGGCACGCCATTCCTCGGGCATGTCCCGTGGTTTCGCGTGACTACTGGCTCCGCTACGCTGTACTACGAATCAGACTCCGGCTTGCCGATGGACGTCGACACGGTCGGAAACGCCTACGATGACGGGACGGTCGACACATTCACCCAGACGGATCTGATCGAAGTCGGGTTTGATGACTCAGCATCGACGGCGACAGAATACGCGGCGTATTTGATCACAGCAGCAGCGGCGGGGCTTTCGTCGATTGCTGGCGTCTACAAAGCGGCCCTGACTCTTTCGATGTCGCGAATGACCAGCAGCCGGACGGTCAGAGTCTACGGTCTGGAATACGCGACCAGTCAGGCCAGCAGCGTCACAAGTTTGACAGCTCTGCAGGGGCTGACAAAAACCACAGCATACGCCGAGGCGACAACGGTGGCGGGGGCTCAATTTCTGGTCCTGGACATCACGACAATCATCGAGGAACTGCAGGGCGTGAGCAGCTGGGGCACGTCATCACCGATCCAGCTGATGATCGAGGACACAGGAACGGCAGCAACAGGGCTCAACACTCTGGCAGCGATTGACGCGGGCGACATCGCAACAACCAAAGTCACAATCCTGATGGATGACGGCTCAGAACTGGGGACTGGTGTCGGCGGCATTCCTTAAAATTCGGTTCCCCTATTTATCCACCTTGCTACCAGTCGCGAGCGGTGGGAAACTGTCCAGGCTGTTGAGGTGGATCACGCGGGGCCAATGATGTGGGACAAGAACAAAAACCAGACGAACAGGGCAGCGGACTGGACCTGCGGTTTCTTGGGTTCCGGCTTCGGGTGTCCGCTGAATCACTATCCGACATTCTCAGGTTTCTGAAGCCAGAGCGGCGAACAGCTGTGAGGGCGTTTTTTTATGGCCTTTTTGCCGTCATGGTGTGTTACGCGGTGAGCTTAATCCTATGACCGAAATGCTTGAAAGTCAGTTCGTTCTTGCAACGGCGGCGGCGTTTGTCTGTTTCTTGGCTGGTGTGTTTTTGTGGCACTATCGAGACTTGTCTTTGCAGCCTCTCTGCAAGGCGTTTTTCGCTCTGTCTCCGTTTATGCTGTTTTGTTGGGGGACCAATGCGATCGAAGTGGCTGCGAATGTGGAGCAAATGCTGGCAGAGCGAAAACCAGTCGAAATCAGGCCAGCGAGCGAGCAGGCCGAGACGTTCTGGGCGTCTGTGGAATTTCAAACGGAAGGCGGAAACCATGTCAGGTGGAGAGATGGCGGGCAGTGGACCGTGGCCAGTGCAAGTGACTCGAACGGCAGTGGATGGACTGGACCAGTGTCAGCTGGAATCGGACGCAGTAGACGCAGCGGGGGCAGAACTGGATCAGCTGCTGAAGACATTGAGAGACAGGATCGAGCGGCTTTACATGTGCCGAAGGTCGATGTCATTGAGTGAGGCAGCGGACAGCGGCGATCATTCGGACGCTTTGGTCCTTCAGACGACGTTGGTGGAATTGGAAGCCTACGGTGGACGGCTCCCGGATCTGATCAAGGGAATCAACACCAGAGAGGTTTGACCGTGAACAGCTACGACAAAGCCCAGAGCCTCGGCCTAACAGGCACTGATGCCGAACAGGTCGCGATCCTCCAGACACTGGCCAGCAGCAACATCCCAACACAGGATGTGCGGGTCTGGTTTCGCGAGACTCGGCTGTGGATGGAAAAGCCGGGCGGGCAGATGTGGGGCACCTTAGAGACTGCCTCGGCATCAGCGACACCGGAGCAGCGGCAGCAGCTGGACTATTTGTTTGACGTCGTCTTCGGCGGCAGTAGCAACAACATCCGAGTGACTGAGCCGACACCAGCTGGAGAGACATGGGCGGTGGTTCAAACCATCGTGGCTCTGGTTCCAGACAGCTCTGGATCGGTTGATTCGTTTTATGATCTCGGCGGTGGGCGTCCTTTTGCAGCTCTCACCGTGGATCAATTCGCGGCGGATCGCAGCGACAGCCAGACACGAGATGAGAACCAGTCAGCAGTCGACGGCATCGCGGCACGAAGCAACGCGGCGAACGAGGCGGCGGAAGCAGAGTTTCGGGCAAGTGGAGCGACTCCGGCCAGCATCACGGCAGCCGGTGAAGCCGGGTTTGCTGCATCACCACAGACAGGCGGCAACTAATGGCGATCTCTGTCCAGTCCTCAGCCAGTGCGGCCAGCACCAGTTTAACCCTGCCAAGTCATCAGGCTGGGGACTTGCTGGTGATGATGGTGGCACGCACAACGCAGGCGTCGATTACTGTCCCGAGTGGCTGGCGGCGATACGGTGGGCGCAGCGGCGGGCATGGGCACAACATGATGGCGGCAAAGCGAGCAGGCAGCAGCAGCGAAACATCCGGCACCTGGACAGGGGCCGAGGGGCTGATTTGCGCGGTGTTGCGAGACTCTGACAGCTACGCGGTCGAAATGGGGCCCGGCGGGATGTTCGGCTACACGGGCAGCTCAATCCAGTTCGGCACACTGCTTGACAGCGATGCGACGTCCACCAGTTTCAACGCCAGAATGACCAACAGCACAGACGGGGCAAGAATCCTTGGCGGCTACAATCTGGCGGGATACGGCATCGGCGAAGACTCGCCGCCAACAGGGTTCAGCCTAATTGACGCGATCGAGATTGGGACAGGGAGCGCAATCGGGTTAATCATTAGCAACTCGGTGCAGACAGCGGAACCGGGCGCGATTTCCCTCTCGTCGTCGGTTGCTCTCGGCAGCATCACGGGGCAAGTTTGGGCGAGTGACTACGCTCCCAGTGGTGGCGGTGCAGCTGGTGGAGGACTGATCAATTCAGAGACATTGATTCGGAGGATGTAAGCGATGGTTCCAGATTTTGCAGAAGACAGCACCATCCGCCTCGGGTTTGTCTCAACGGCTCCGGACGGCACACCGACAGCCCCTTCGGCAGCATTTACTGCGGCTGATTTTGCCGTTTACAAAGACGGCAGTGCAACGCAGAAAGCCACGACAAACGGCATCACAGTCACCAGTCCGTTTGATTCGATCACTGGTCGGCATCTGATCAGCATCGACACCAGCAACGACACCGGCGATGCGGGATTCTGGGCAGCTGGCTCAGTCTACGAGGTGGTTCTGAGTACAGCCAAAACGGTGGACAGCAAATCTGTCAGCGGTTACTCGGTTGGCGAGTTCAGGCTCGGTGGCGTGCGGATCGACTCAACGAGTGTGACGGCAGTTCAGAGCGGGCTGAGCACGTTTGACGCGGGCTCCGACACAGTCACAGTCGGGACGAATAACGACAAGACAGATTACAGCCTGACAACAGCTCCACCAACAGCGGCAGCCATCGCGTCAGCAGTCTGGTCAGCAGCCAGCCGGACGCTTTCAGCGTTTGGGTTTTCGGTCACAGTCGGAACCAACAGCGACAAAACCAATTACGCTCTCAGCGAGACAAGCCGCGACGCAATCATCGCCGATTTTCTCGCCCATGTTATCACCAAGGGATCAGCGGGAACGATCGAACGAGCATTCTGGCAAGCAGCTAAGGCTCAGGCGTCAGCGTCTGGGGAAGTCTCGGGTACTCCAACAGTGTCAGCGTTTGACACTGATTTGACGGCAACATCAGGAGCGTTTGACCATCTTCTGATCGTCTTTACGTGTGGAAGGTTGACGGGCGAGGCTCGACCAATCGACACCTACGTCAATGCCAATGGTCGCATCACACTTCAAGAGGCACTGACAGCAGCACCAGCAGCCGCAGACGAGTTTATTGTCGTCCCGAGCCATGTACACAAAATCAGTGACATTCAGTCTGGTCTGGCCACATCGGAAGCACTGGCAACGGTAGACGGAAACGTCGACACGCTCTTGGCTCGAATCACTTCTACACTGTTTTCTGGAATCACCAGCATGGCCAGCTGGCTCGGGGCACTGGCTGGCAAGACTGCAGACAGCTCAACACTACTTGAGATTTAGAGCACCACAGCCGGGGCAGGGTTTGACAACACGACCGACTCGCTCGAAGCGATCCGCGACCGTGGCGATGCGGCATGGGTGCCCGGGGAGGCAGGGTCAGGCGATGCGAGCCAGTCCACACTTCTGGCGGTGCAGGATCAGGTGGAGTCAATCGCGGGTCAGCTTGGCGGAACGGCCATCAGTGTCACATCCCGGATAGCAGACGGCGGCGCAATGGTCATCTACACCGGCGACGATCTCAAGGTTCGCAGCGGGACACAGGTCACAGTCCGCCTCCCAGACCCTGCTGGCGGGATCTACTCCCGGCTCTCGGCACTCGGCACCGGTCAACTCAGCTGGGGAGCGGCTCGGCAGAGTCAGGCAGCTGGTGCGATTTCTGGCACGATCAGCAGCCTGACACAGAGCGGGTCTGGGGATGCTCAGGTCGTGAATCTGGTGATTGAGATCACCGATGCTGGCCAGTCACTGAACCCTGCCGATGATTACATCTGGCAAGTCGCCAGCACGTCCAGCAGTGGGGACGAATACACGGAGATTGAGGGAACACTGGATCTGCGGCGGCGGGTGGCGGTTCCTGTGACGGCATAAGAATTAACCCTCCTGCACGGGCCGGGGCTTGGCGTTTTGCTGGGTCTCGGCCTTTTTTTATTTTATTTGGACAGAATGACCAGAGCAGGGTTGATTTGGCGGACAGTTTGACCGAAGATCCCTTCTGTTGGGTGTGGGTGACAGACAACAAGTTTTTAAGGGTGAAGACGATGACAACAGCAGCAGTAGAATTGACGATCGACGACGAGTGCACCGTATTTGCAGACGGCGTGCCGGTTGAGTTTGTCGGGTGGGCTGGCCCGGACACAACCGGCAGAGAAGACGACGCCTATCACGTTGCGGACTTCTTTGGCAACGACGGCAAGTATCGCGGTCCCGATCAGCACGGCACCTATCCAGTGTTCGCGATTGCGTGACAACACACACAAGCCCGCTTCGGCGGGCGTTTTCTTCAGGGTGTAACTTTCTAAAGGGTGACGACGATGAACGACAGCAACGCAATCAGAGACGCAATCGAGCGAAGCAACGCAATCAGAGACGCGATCGAGCGAAGCAAGGCCAGCGGGCAGATTCAGACAGTGTCAGTCGGTCTGACTGCTGACGCTCTGGAGGACCTGCTGCTGGTCATGCTTCAAGTAGACTGGGAAATGACCGAGATCGAGGACCATCAGGTCGACGTCTGGGGGTGGTCTGACGCAACGCCAGAAGGCGAGCAGGACTGGCGGTTAACTGTGCAGTGTGTCGCAGCTGATGAACTGGTGGCGTGATGACGAAAGCAACACGAACAACAGTAGTCGCAGACGTCACAGAGTTTCCGTTTAGCATCATGAAGCGGCAGGACATCACACCGCTGATGCGGGAAGCTGCTGAGCTGCTGTGGCCAGCAGAGCGGCGGCGTGTGACTGTGCTTCTGCGGGCTCCCAAGTTTTGGGACGAATGCCAGAACGCAGATCTGGAGGCCAGTGAGGAACTGGCCGATATTTGCTTTGACCTGTTTGTGGAGGCGACGCGATGAGCGACGAAGGATTCACGGCGTTTTGCATCTTGTTGGCGGCGATCAGCCTGCCGAGTGTCTCATTGCTGTTTGCGGGTGCTTGGGAGTTGTGGCAGTACGGGACGCGGGGGCAGCAATGAGTGCTGTGGTTGGAACAATCTACGGGGCCGGGGTGGCCCTGATTCTTTGGTGGCTATTTTTAGACGAGGATTGACAGATGCGATTTTTTGTTTTGGCAGTGCTGGCAGTGCTGGCGAGTGGTGCGGAGGTGAAGGCTCAGAACTACGACAATATTTTGATTCGGTGGAGTCCGCCACGCGAAATTGACGAGCCGTTTAACCCGGAGGCGACCGACCTAAAAGGCGAGTTGTTGTGGAAGTCCACGCCTGATATCGGGCACGTTTGGACGCAAGTCCCCGACGATCTGTACAACAACCACAATCAGCGGGACTTTGTCGTCGGCGAGTATCAGTACATGCTCAGAAACCGAATCCCGTCACCAATCGAGGACGATTGGAGTCTCGGCGGCAGTCTGCATAATGCAGACGGGACTTTGGATTTCCACTCAGGGCGACGATACTACGCAGAAGGCAGCGTCACGCGGCCATGGGATCCGGAAGACTGGGGAATTCTTCAGATCCCTCTCCTTGCAGACCATGAAGGGCACCGCCTGTTGCTCAACGGTGAATCTATCTTTGAGACCGAGATTGGCGAGCGATACACAGGCGACGTTTACGCTTTTGTCGCCGGCGGGCACAGAGAATTGCGACTTGAGTGGTCCGGGAAGAACGACGCTGCGGACATCAAAATATCACCGGCGAAATTCCATCCTTACCGCACAGTCCCCGAGCCAAGCATTGGCGGTCTGATTGACGCGATTGGCTCGGGCATCGGCGGTCTGATCGGCTGGTGATCTGACGTGAGAGGGGGTGGGCTGACGCGTCTGGGCGTCTCGCTGGGTTCGATTCCCAGCAGTCCGATACCGTGAGGAGGCTGGCGTGTGTTGCGCTGGCCTGGCCGGTCGATGCCATCACATCGGCCGGACGAAACAACAGGGAGCGGAGGCGTGGAGAAACTCAGTGTAGGTGACATCTGGCTGATCGGGACGCAACTGGCAAGGCGTCTTCAGGTCAGCAAAACGGGGCTATATCGAGCAGCCGAAAGCGGTGAGCTGCGGACGTGGTCCACGGCGTGCGGAAGACTGGCGACGACACTGCAGGAGGCTGAGCGATGGCTGCAACTGCCACCTTCGACGGTCCCTCAATGTGCAACGGAACCGAGCGTGATCATCAGTGGGCTGGCATTTCCGCCATCAGTCAATCACTACTGGCGGCATGTCAACAGCCGAACGATGATCAGCAGAACAGGGCGAGCGTATCGGCAACAAGTCCTGCACGATGTGCAGCAGCTGCAGCTCCAAGCGATCACGGGGCCGATCAGACTGGAGGCGATCGTGACAAGGCCAGACCGCAGAAGGCGAGACGTTGACAACTTGCTGAAGAGTCTGCTTGACGCTCTGGATCATGCGGATGTGTACGACGACGACAGCCAGATCCATGATTTGCGGATCGGCTGGCGATGTGACGAGAATCAGCAGCCGGTCATCGTGGCTGGCGGAGAATGTGAGGTCAGGATATGGAGAATCCTAAAATGGCAGAGCAGGGAAGTTTGACGTTTACTCGGGAACCGGGCGACTGCTTCGCGATCGGAGAGGATGTCATCGTGAGCATCGTCAAAGTGAGGGGCGACAAGGTACGGGTGAACATCAAAGCCCCGAAGGATCTCCGGATCGTTCGGGACAACATGAGACAGGACTGCAGTGCCAAGGGCCAGCACGATGCTGACGGGCAATGCGGCGGGTGATCTCCGCAGGCTATGGAGGGCCAGTTCTGCGGTGAGCTGTGAGAGCCGAGGCGGGGTGGTCCTTCCCTTGCCAATCCACAGCCGAGGGGGCTGGCCAGTGCGTCGGCTGGCCCCCTCCTTTTCCTTTTCTTTTGCGGAGGGTGTCAGGGTGAGTCAGGAATGGGATGAGGTGTTGCATGAGGTCCGCTTAATGGGTGAGCGGCTCGATGCGTTTCGCGATGACCTGCTGGCCGCAGCGGCTGGCGGACAGCTGACGGGCGATCAATGCGAATTTGTAAACGAAATCACATCTGTGACCGATGCGGCGTCACTGTCTTGCCTCAATCTGCACATTAACGCGGTTTTGAGACAAATAACAGAGGAGGGCGACACAGAAAAATGATCTACGCAGAAGGGCCAGGGCTCAGGCCGAACAGCATGGGCATCTGGCAGAATGAGGCCGGGTATCTGCTCTATGAGGACGCGGAGGAAGTCCAGCCGGGCGACCACATTCTTTCAGATCTCCCGCAGGAGGAGCGGGACAGGATTTGCCACGAGGCATACCAGTATCTAATACATCGAGAGTCATCTGTGGAGCTGCTGGCGTCCACTGATGACAATTCACAGCCAGCGGGAGAAGTAGGCAATGAAGATTTTAACTGGGAAGAAGACGACCCCTCGCCGGTGCTTGTTATACGGCGTGCATGGGATCGGGAAATCGACGTGGGCAGCTCAGGCTCCCGGGGTGCTGATGATGGATCTGGAGGACGGACTGGCTGACATTGATTGCAGTCGGACGGAGCCGATCAAGGATTTGCTGCAAGTGTGGCAGGTGCTTGAATGGCTCCGCAGTGAGAAGCATGATTTCCGGACGCTGGCGATCGACTCGGCTGACTGGCTGGAGCAGCTGGTCCATAAGGATGTCGCAGAATCGGCCAACAAGCAAAGCATCGGCGACATTCCGTACAATGCGGGATACAAAACAGCCGAGGCAAAATGGCGGACGATCCTGAATCATCTGAACCTACTGCGGGATGATCGCGGAATGGCTGTGATCTTCACAGCTCACAGCACAATCAGCCGATTCACCAATCCGGCTGGTGACAGTTATGATCGCTACGAGCCAGCACTTCACAAGAGCAGCTCGGCGCTGATTCAGCAGTGGGCCGATGAGGTGTTTTTTGCATCGTACCGGGTCGCAGTAACAAAGAAGGACGAAGGATTCGGCAAGACCAGAGCAGTGGCAACTGGTGGCGAGCAGCGGTTTGTCCGCACTCAGGAAAACGCCACAGCCTACGCAAAGAATCGGCTGGCCATGCCAGCAGAGATCGGGTTTAGTTTCGACGAATATCGGCAGGCAATCACAGCCAGCCGACAGACCAAAAAGCAGGAGGATGAAGCATGAGCGGCGATTTGTCAGACATCAACTGGGACGACATCCCAGAACCAACAGAGCGGAACGATGGTCCGCTGGCAGCCGGGACATATCCGGTAAAGGTCGAGGCGGCTTCCGTAAAGGAAGCAAAGAGCGGAAATGGCAAGTACGTCGAAGTTCAGTTTCGGGTCACTGACGGCGCAGGTGCGAACCGATGCGTCTGGGCTCGCCTGAATCACCAGAACGCCAGCGAGACAGCGGCAAGAATTGGAATGGGACAGCTGAAGAAGCTGGCCAGCACGTGCGGCCTTACAAGGCTGACCGACACCAGCCAGCTGATTGGGGCTGAGCTGTTGGTGGACGTGACTGCTCGCGAGTACAACGGCAAGGTTTACAACGACGTCAAAGACTTTTTCCAGGTCAAAGACTTTAAGCCAGTGCTTGCGGATGGATCGAACAGGTCCATGGTTTTTCGCGTGGAGCCAGACGCTGGCACCAGCGGTGCAGACGATGCCCCGTGGTGATCTGTTTTGTTTGGGTGAATGGCCTCCAGCTGCGGCTGGGGGCCTTTTTTGTGGGAGTAGGCAACCATGAAGATGATACCGAGGCAATACCAGCAGGAATCCGTGGAGGCGGTCTGGGATTGCATCCGGAAGACTGAGCAGAATCCGCTGGTGGTTCTGCCGACAGGAGCGGGAAAGTCTTTGGTGATCGCGATGATCATCAGGCAGGCTCTCAAGTGGCAGGGCCGGGTGATGGTGCTGGCACACCGAAAGGAATTGCTGCAGCAGAATCACGAGAAGATTCAGGCACTGGCCGAGATCGACGCGGGGATCTATTCGGCAGGGCTGAAACGTCGAGACAAAAAGGACGACGTCATTTGTGCCGGAATCCAGTCTGTACACTCCCGCGCTTTGGAGTTTGGCTCTCGCCAGTTGGTGATCGTCGACGAAGCTCATTTAATCAACGACGACAGCGACAGCATGTATCAGCGGTTTCTGCAAACGCTGAGCGAAGTTAATCCGAAGATACGGCTGATCGGGCTCACTGCGACACCGTATCGGACGGGCCTCGGGACAATCGCAAGGCCGGAGGGGCTGTTTCATGAAATTACCTATGAGGCAAAAACGCAGGATCTGATCGAGCAGGGGTTTCTCTGTCCACTGACCAGCACGTCCACAAAGAGCGTGGACACTGGCCAGATCAAGATACGCGGCGGCGAGTTTGTGCTGCAGGACATGGAGCGGACGTTTACCGAGAGCGGAGTTGTGGAGGCGGCAGTCGTGGAGCTGCTGAACAAAGCAGCCGGGCGGAAATCGGTGCTCGTGTTTTGCTGTGGGGTGGCTCATGCCAAGATGGTCAGCGAGCTGATCAGCAGGACATCGAAAGAGCCGGTTGGAGTTGTTACCGGCGAAACTGCAGCGGATGAGCGGAAGCAGCATCTGGAAGACTTCCGGGCTGGCTCTCTGCGGTGGCTGGTCAATGTCGACGTCCTCACAACTGGATTCGACGCTCCTCGGGTCGATTGCGTGGCGGTCCTTCGGGCCACCATGTCACCGGGGCTGTTTGCTCAGATTGTCGGGCGTGGCCTTCGGCTGCATCCAAACAAGCAGGATTGTCTGGTGCTGGACTTCGGGAACAACATCGAGCGGCATGGTCCGCTGGATGATCCGTACTACGGCAAGGCTGGCGGCGCAGGCACTGGGACAGCTGCTGGAAAAGCTGCACCGAAAAAGGACGACGACGAGGAGCAGGAAGAAAGAATCTGCAAGAAGTGCCAGTGGACGGTAAGCTCAACAGATCTGCACTGCCCCAACTGTTATGCAGTGATGCCGGTCGAAGTTCGGCACGAATACAAGGCGGACACTGACGCAGTCATCATCGGCGGCACTGGCCGGGGCGTTTTTGTGGTGTCTGATTTTATGTATGCCAAGCATCACAGCCGGAAGAAGTCACAGGACGGCCAGCCAAAGCCAGCGACACTCCGCGTGGACTACTACGTGCATCCAGAAGACGGCAGCGGGAATCTGATGGAGACGAAAATATCGGAGTGGGTCTGTTTCGATCATACTGGTTTCGCTAAGGTCCGAGCGGCGTCATGGTGGACGCGGCGAAGCCTGCATCCTGTTCCAAAATCCGTCGACGAAGCTCTGGAACTGATCGACCGGGGAGCGATTCGTCATCCTGAGAGGCTGGGAGCACACAGGGAAGGTCAGTATTGGAAGCTGACCGATGTGGACTTCTCTGCAAATTGTCCAGCCGTGGACAGCCTTCGGGAACCCTCTCCAGCTGGTTACAGAGTGCAGGACTTGCCATTCTAAGGACACAGGCAGATGATTGAATTCCGAGACTACCACAGCCGGGAGCTGATCGCGACAAGCGAAGAGACTGGCACAGACGCAGCACCACAGGACGTCCTGCGCGTGGACATGGACAGCGGCGAAATCCGGGTGATGGTCGTGCACAGCCGGACCACACACATCACCGAGCAGCCCGAGAGGACGGTCCTCTGGGTGACACAGATGCAGGCAAACAAAGACACGGAGTAGGCACCGATGGCACTGGAAGACATTCCCGCAGAATTACGGGAGCGGAAGATTTGGATGCTCTGGCTCTCGGAAAACGGGACCAAAGTCCCCTACAGAACCGGGGGAGGCAGGGGCAGCTCGACAGATCCACAGGCGTGGACGTCATTCGAGATGGCGTGCAAACAGCAGCGCCTTTACACGGGGATTGCTCTGGCGATCAACGATCCTTACTGCGGGATTGATTTAGACGGATGTCTTGACGCAGATGGCCAGCTGGCTGACTGGGCGGCAGAAATTGTCGAGGCATTCCAAGGGCTGGCCTACTGCGAAATTTCGCCCAGCGGGACAGGGTTGAAGCTGATCACGCGGGCGCGAAAGCCGGACGCTACAAAGTGCAAGGCTAAAATGGGCGAGGGCAAGTGTCAGGTTGAGATCTACGACAAAGCTCGTTTTTGGGCCATGACGGGCCAGATCTGGAATGGGATGGATTCTATCGGGGACGGATCCGAGGCTCTCAGGCGGCTTTGTGAGCGGCTCTGGGGGCATGAAAAGCCGGTCGAGCGGATTCAGGCCGAAAGTCTGGTTAGCTCGGGGAGTCTGATCGATTCAGCGCGGGCGTACGTGGCAAATGTGCCAGGGGCGACGAAGGGAAGCCTGAGAGATTCAGCGTTCCGGCTGTCCGGGCATTTGCACGCATTCGTAAGCGAAGATCATGAACGCCTAGACGATCACAGCGTTCTCCAGCTGCTCCGCGAATGGAATCAGCGGAACAGTCCTCCACTGAAGGACAAGGAGCTGGAGGAGGCAGCGGTAAACGGCAGGAAGAACGGAAACCCGCCAGCAGACAAGATTGTCCATGACGGCAGGGTCCGGCAGATTACGAAAATAGACGTCGAGCAGTATGCCGTGGAGATCGATCTGGACGGAGCAAGGCCAGAACCAAAGCAAGCGGCCCAGATCCCAGAGGAGAAAAAGCAGGCATTGCACAAAAAGCCGGGAAAGTTTCCGGCAGGGCTGACAGACGCTCCGGGAATCATCGGCGAACTGGTGGAGCACAATCTGCGCACAGCTCACTATCCACTACCGGAGCTGGCACTGGCTGGGGCTCTGGCTCTTATCTCGACGCTCTGTGGCCGGAAGGTCATCGACCATCAGCGGACGCGTCCAAATATGATGATTCTTGGGCTGGCTCCCTCTGGTGGCGGCAAGGACTGGGCTCGGGTGCTGAACGCTGAGATTTTGCAGGGCTGCGGCGGCGAGAACATGGTGGGGCCGGAGCGGATAGGGAGCCATGCTGGCATCATCACACAAATGGAGGCCGAACCCGTTACACTGTTCCAGATCGACGAGATCGGTCATATGGTGGCGGCGATGCAGCAGCGTACGTCCCCTCATTTGTTCCAGATTTCGAGCGTTTTGATGCAGCTGTACAGCAGCTCGGGGCGAGTCTGGATGGCTGACGCACTCGGCGACAGGCAGAAGGTGAAAAAGCTGTACTATCCCAGCCTGACGCTTTACGGGACCAGCGTTCCGGATGGATTCTGGCAACGGCTGACTGAGGAGAATTTGACCGGGGGACTGATTGGTCGATGTTGTGTTTTTGAGTCTCCAGATTATGTCCGGTGGCATGAGCCAGCGACGGATAATATCCCGGACCAGATCCTTGACAGGGCTCGGGCGTGGATTCGATTTCAGCCCCATTCTGGTGATCTGGCGGGTACCGCTGTCGATGGATCATCACCGAAGCTGGTCATGCAAACGGAAGAAGCCAGGCAGCGGCTCAACGATCACACAATGGCGATCTCAGACAAGCGAATCAACGAAGACACAATCGACGCGGCTATCTGGTCAAGAACTGCGGAGAAAACGCGGAAGCTGGCTCTGCTGTTTGCCTGCTCGCGATTCGATGGCACCGAATGGCCGACGATTCAGCGAGAAGACGCGGACAGGGCGATCAGGCTCAATAATTTCCTGACTCGTCGGATGCTGTGGCAAGCTCAGAACAGCGTGGCCGAAACGGACTTTCATCGAAATCTGAACTACGTCCAGAAGATTCTGGCCGATGCTGGCGGGAAGTGGGTCAGCCTTGGGCAGATCACACAGAGAACGCGGCGGCTGTCTCCTCGTGAGCGGAAGGATGTGCTGCAGCATCTCATTCAGGAGGAGGCTGTTGAGACTGTGATGGAGGATACCGGGGGCAGGCCGAGGCAGAAATTCCGCAAAAAAAACAGCTAACAACAAAGCCAAAACAGGCGTCCACAAAAGCCTTTTGTGTTTTGTCTCGCAAAAACTGCACTTTTACAAATAACGGCTTCTGTGGATGGTCCAAATACACGAAAGGTCGAAGGCAAAACCAGTGAAAAGACTGTATAAATAGTAATAATAATACTTAAATGTATAAGTGTAAGGGGGTTCCTGTTCTGCTGTTGTTTCTGGCTGATTTGGGCTGTTTCTCTTTTATAGACACCACGTAAGCATCGAAGGGTGGTTTCGGTACACTACCGAAACGCTACCGAAAAGCCCTTGCAAGCCGTGCGGCGGTTGGTACATTTCTGGCGACGGCGTAGGCGGCCTAAAGGAAAATACCGGAGCAATCCGGCCAAACCCGTTCAGGTGCGCCTACCATCTGAGCGGGTTTTTTTGTGGAGTGCGGGAGTGACTCACATGGTCTACAAGCTGGACGCAGTCGGGCGGCGGCGATGGCTGGTGGGACAGCTGACAGCCGAGGACATGGCCGAGGGAATCACACGCAAGCCAATCAGCAGGCATGGCTGGAGTGCCAGTCAACAAGACGCTCAGCGGTTCGGCAGTTATCTCGACGCACGAGCGGCAGCTGATGCTGTGGAGCACGCGGCGAGAGTCGTGGGGCTTTGTCATGTCATGGAGGTGGCCTGATGGCTCGGTTCATTCCGCAGAGCGAGCATCGGGACAGCCTGACGTGGCTCTATGACACGATGGAAGTCGGTGACGAGGCTCGGGTGTTGCGAGATCGCGGGACGGCTTACATGCTGCTGCGAAGTGCATGGTATCGCAGGGGCAGGCGGGAGAAGATATCACGCGGGGAAGATGTGCCGTGGCTGCTGCTGGAGGAGGCAGTGGCGAGAGTCAACGGGGAAGTGATCGAAGCCACGATGGTGGTCAGAGTGGCTGATCGTGAGGAGTGCTGGGAGACGAGAAAAAGGTTTTTGAAGGAGGGTGTGACATGAGCTGGACAGTCGTTGAAGTCGATGGAAACGGTGTGCGGTGGACTCGCAAGGGTGGCACACTGGCGGGCAATCAGGTAGCAGAGACGGAACAGAAGCCAAAGCCAAAGATGGTGACGTGGCGACGATGCGCACGTCTGCACTGGTCCGGATGGTATGCGTCAGGAAAAATCCCTGATGGCTTCGTTCCATTGGAAGCACAGACGAAGCCAGAGGAGACGATCAAGCAACTGCCAGAGGGATTCAGGCCATGAAGCACACAGGCAGCAGGCCAAGAAAAGACCCCACACCAGAAGAGATTGCAGCAGAGGCGGCCAAGATTCGAGCCGAGTGGCCAGAGCATCGCTGGGCAAAGGAACTGCCGGGAGAGCCACCAGTGCAGGCTCCAGTGGTTAAGCTGGACAAACGGTGGAACGGGGTGTTAATGTGACAGTCTGGCAGTCAAGGCCAAAGCTGCCAAAATGGCAAAAATACGGGGTTTGCGGGTCCCTTTTTAACGTCAGAGA
>BCSF01000136.1_pt1 | contig 32812 bp, 44 predicted proteins | sample 1016431 | NCBI WGS metagenome assembly BCSF01 (sample SAMD00045685;SAMD00045686;SAMD00045687;SAMD00045688;SAMD00045689;SAMD00045690;SAMD00045691;SAMD00045692;SAMD00045684;SAMD00045690;SAMD00045691;SAMD00045692;SAMD00045684;SAMD00045685;SAMD00045686;SAMD00045687;SAMD00045688;SAMD00045689, study... | reverse complement strand
GGTTAGTTATTCCAACCCCATCACTGGCACTACACTGCCAGCAGCAAATACATTCTACCCTGTTTTAAGTTTGCGTCTCAAACCTGCCGACCTTGCTGGTATTGTATTACCAAGATCTCTACAGGTAGCAACAAACGACAACACGAATGTATTTTGGAGACTGGTTGAGAATCCGACTCTTACTGGTGCTAGTTGGACGGATCATCCAAACCCAGATGCGATCACTCAGATTGATACTACTGCGACTGCTTCTACTGGTGGTGTAGTTATTCTCTCAGGTTTTACTGTTGGTGGTGGTGCTAGTCTGATTGAACTTGACGACAAGGCAGCACTACAGATTGGTAGAAGTTCATTGGGAACTGTGAGTGATATCTACACTCTTGAGTGTGCCTCTCCCAACACTAACAAAGCAGCACTGGCAGTTCTCAACTGGTTAGAACAAAGATAAATTTAATATTTAGTACAGGTTTACACAACTTTACCTGCAATTACAAACATTGTAGCCATTCGTAGTAGACAGTTCCTCTAAATACATGTATTCTAGGAATACTGTATCACGGAGCCACACGCATGGAAGATTTCAGGGACCTCTCCGATCTTAAGATTGAGAGAAAAGAATGTCCCAAGTGTGGTGCTGTCTGGCTGAACGGTCAACACGTATGGTCTGGCACTGGTAAGAGAGGTAGTGATCTGGATCTTGCTGGTTTGGTGTGCAATAAGCTTGGTGATCACACTTGTATCAATTCTATGAAAGGAATGGAGGGTGGTGATACCTGGGCAAAACGTCTAGAATTTTTAGAGAAGTCCGAAGAGGAACGTGATGCCAAGGGGTAGACTTGACAAGATTACCATGCTTGCTAGAGTATTAAGGTTAAAGCAAGACCTATACAATAAAAAGCATAGTATGCCATTTGCTGCTTCAGAAGCAGCAGACCATCAGTTGAATTTGGTACTTGATATTATTAACGAATACAGCCAATGAGTCACCGCATGACTGAGATCGATCCCCCACATTATGTCACTCAAGAAGAGTGTCAGGAGATGATAGATGCAGCAATACGCAGACACAATCGTAATGCTTCAATTATCAGTATGTGTGTTGGGTGGATTGTTCTTGCACTTTTTGCTGAGGGTTTGCTTCGACTTATTGGAGTAATTGATCCTATCTTCCCATGGCTCAAAATCACATTGAACTAATAGGTATAGTTCTTCTTTTAGTATTTGCTGCTACAATGTTCTATCAGGGAACTATGATACTCTTTCAACATAGAGGTTACTCACAGAATAACTATAAGAAGGATTCTGCCAACATGAGAAGACGCATCGAGGAACTACTAAGGGAAGATGAAAGAGACTGATCTTAAAATCCTTTATGATAAAGTTACTATGGAAAAGATGAAAATTTTATGTGAAGAACCATGTCCACTCTATGAACCTGGGTGGGAAGATGTGTCAGAATCTCAGAAAGATTGGGAAGATTTCTGGTATAATGAAGACACTGACGAATAAATTTATGATTGACGTTAATATGGATGCTATCAATTTCATGTCCCGATGTGAGGGTGAGTGGGTCTCCCACCGTCGTTATCTTCAGGGAATTCCTAAGAACCCTGTCAACAATACTTACAAGACAGAGTTTACTATTGAAAAAACGTCTGATAACTCTTGGTTGAATAAGTGGAAGTCTGAAACACCTGAAGGTCTCGTGGGATCAGAGGGTGAGATGGAACTTATCTTCGTTGATGATGAGTGTCGTCGTTCACGTGGTTACATGAGTGATGAACCTGATACTTCAAAGGTTCAAGTCATTGATGAGGACTGTGTGGTTTGGCACACTAGTTACAATGGTATGACCTTCCGAGAAGAAATTCGACTGCTAGAGAATGATACTGTGAGACTCAGACAAACTGTAGCAAAGAAAGATTCAAATGGTGTTGTATTCTTGGTTGGCCAATACTACGAGCAGAGGTCTTAACGATCCTGTTTACAGTGTAATAATCCTTCTAGGTTGTGGACTAGTGTTCACAGCCTATTGTATTGTCTATATAATGCGTATAGCTTTCGATGAAATGAAAGATGAAAAACATTAAGCTGGTCGCATACTCTACAGCAGCGGTAGTAGCATTTGCCCATATTGGACTTTTGGGTTATGCTCTGAAGGGAAAAACTCCCAGAGTAGAAGCACCAACAATCAATATTCCCAGTGGTCCATATTCATCATATAGAATCAAAGCAGGTAAAGACGGTTACGAGATTGAATACCGTGCCAATGACCCTAAGGTATTAGAATCAGAAAAGTCTTTACGATTAGACAGAGACAAGAAAGGGTTGTTTGGTGGTGGCACCGAGAAACGTAATGAATATCGTCGGGATCAGTACACCATGGACGGCACTCGTAACCTAGGGGGAGGTGCAATAGGTGAAGAGGGAAAGTCTGCAAAAGAAATAGAGTGCATCGTGGCGGACGCTGGAGCACGGTCACAAGGTGCGATGGCAGGTAGTGCAATTGCTGCAGGTGTGGCAGTTCCTGCATTGTCTGGTATTCCTTATGTTGGTTGGCTTGCAGGTGGTTGGGCACTACTTCTAGGACAGAAGGCAGGATCTGAGTTAGGATCTGAAGTTGGTTCTGTTTTTAACGACTGCTAACTGTATACATACAGCAGTTACTTAAAAAACTATGGGAGCAATGACACCCCCGAATCGGAAGAGTTGTTACAATTTCCGAGTGACAGAGATTGTGAAAGTCCTGGACGGGGACACGATTGATGTCATCATTGATCTGGGTTTTGATCTGTACAAGAAAGAGAGAGTTCGTGTTGCAGGTGTAGATACTCCAGAGAAACGTACAAGAGATTTAGAGGAGAAAGAACTTGGACTCGACGCAACCAGATGGCTCAAAGAAAAACTGGAAGGTGCGTTGGCTGGTGACGATGATCTCGTTATCCGTACTGAACTTGTCGGTGGGGTTGGCAAATATGGGCGTCTTCTTGGGTGGTTATACCTTGGGGACTCACATGTGTCACTCAACGAACAAATGATCGAAGAGGGTTATGCTTGGGCATATGATGGTGGCACCAAGCAAAAGAATTTTGACGAACTAAGAGAGATCCGTCGTGCTCATGGCACGTTGGTCGAATGACCGCACTCTTTGTGTTCACCTTTGTTATACTCCTGGTTGTCGGTATGGAGGCAACCTGGCCAATTAGATATAGAGGTTAATATGAAATTTTTATTTGCTCTACTTGCTACACTTTTTCTTGCTGCCCCTGCTTGGGCAGTCGATGTCCAGATGGGTGCCAATGGCAACCTAGTTTTTGAACCTGCAGAAGTCAGTATCTCTGCTGGTGAATCAGTTCATTTTATCAACAACATGCTCCCTCCACACAATGTGGTTGTGGAAGATCATCCAGAACTGTCACATGAAGCACTGGCAATGTTGCCAGGTGAAGAGTTTGATGTTGACTTTCCTGAGGCAGGGGACTATACTTACTGGTGCGGACCCCACAAGGGTGCTGGCATGATCGGTACTGTACACGTTTCCTAATCCATGAACACTAACGACTGGCGTAATTCTGATGATCGATTCGCACAAAAGGGAATGCTTGCTGAGGCATTGATCCACAAAGGCATTCCTCTCTACACAGACTTTTATCAGTTCTGTGATTATGCAATCTCTCAAGGCATCGGTGATTACGCAGTCACTATGGAGAAACCCGAAAGGGAAACCTTCATACATAGTGAATACATGAAATATATGCATCATAGAGTCTTGTTAAATGAGTGAGCAGTATCTTGGTAATCCTAATCTCAAGAAGGTCAATACCCCGATTGAGTTTACAGAGGAACAGTTAAAAGAGTACATCAAATGTTCTCAAGATCCTGTTTACTTTATTAGGACTTACATTAGGATCGTTTCACTGGACGAAGGTTTAATTCCTTTTGCCATGTACGATTTTCAAGAAGAGATGGTGCAGAAGTTCCATGACAATAGATTTAATATTGCAAAACTACCACGACAGTCAGGTAAGTCCACCATTGTGACTTCCTATCTGTTGTGGTATGTTCTTTTTAACCAAAACGTTAACGTAGCAATTCTTGCAAACAAAGCAGCAACTGCTCGTGAGATGCTACAGAGACTACAACTATCTTATGAAAACCTCCCCAAGTGGCTCCAGCAAGGAATCATCGCATGGAACCGAGGCAGTCTCGAATTGGAAAACGGAAGTAAAATCCTGGCTGCTTCTACTTCGGCTTCTGCTGTCAGGGGTATGTCTTTTAACGTCATATTCCTTGATGAATTTGCGTTTATCCCGAACCACATTGCTGACCAGTTCTTTAGTTCTGTTTATCCTACTATTTCTTCTGGTAAATCAACTAAGGTAATCATCATCTCGACACCTCACGGGATGAACATGTTCTACAAACTCTGGCATGATGCTGAGAGGAACAAGAATGAATATGTTCAGACTGAGGTTCACTGGTCAGAAGTTCCTGGTAGAGATGATGTTTGGAAAGAACAAACGATTGCTAACACATCAGAGCAACAGTTCCGAGTTGAGTTTGAGTGTGAGTTCCTTGGATCTGTTGACACTCTGATCAGTCCTAGCAAACTGAGGATCATGCCGTATGAAGATCCTCTGGAGAGAAATGCTGGACTTGATATCTACGAAAGACCAATCAAAGATCACACATACATTGTGACTGTAGATACTAGTCGTGGTATCTCTAGTGACTATTCTGCTTTCACAGTTATGGATGTAACGCAGATTCCATATGTGATGGTGGCAAAGTATAGGAACAATGAAGTCAAACCAATGTTGTTCCCCAACATCATCTTTGATATTTGCAAGGCATATAATAAAGCATATGCTCTGATCGAAGTCAATGATATTGGTGGTCAGGTTGCTGACATCCTACACTTTGATCTTGAGTATGATAATATTCTGATGTGCTCAATGCGGGGCAGATCAGGTCAAGTTGTTGGATCTGGATTCTCTGGTAAGAAAGCATACCTGGGAGTTAGGATGACTAAGGCAGTGAAGAAACTTGGTTGCTCTAACTTCAAGACGATGCTAGAGGATGATAAGATCATCATTAAAGATTACGATACCATATCTGAACTGACCACTTTTATTCAAGTCGGTGATAGTTTCCAAGCAGAAGAAGGTTGTAACGATGACCTAGCAATGTGCTTTGTGATGTTCTGCTGGTTGACCACAAGTGTCTACTTCAAAGAATTGGTAAATAGTGATATACGTCAGAAAATTTACGAGGATCAAAGGGAAGCAATTGAAGCCGATATGGCACCCTTTGGATTTGTTGAAGATGGAACAAGTGAAGAAAGCTTCGTGGATAACAATGGAGATAGGTGGTATGTGGATGAATACGGAGACCGTGCTTTCCAATGGAATTACGTGAACGATGACATGACCCCTACATCATGGTGAACATGCTGCAAAAAGTAGCATTTCATAAATATTTTTAGTAAAAGACACTAATTTAATAGAGGGAGTTTTTACAAATGGCATCAAGGCAACAATCCCCTGGTGTGCAGATACTGGAAAGAGATCTGAGCACCTCTTCTTCGGTGTCCTTGACAAACGTTGGTGCTATTGCAGCAGCATTTGAAAATGGACCAATCGAAGAACCCGTTACAATCGGTTCCGAGAGAGAACTAGCTTCTGTCTTTGGCAACCCTACAGAAAAGAATTACGAAGACTGGTTCACAGCAGCTCAGTTCCTCCAGTATGGTGGTAACCTGAGAGTTGTGCGTTCAGACTCTACGAAGATTGCAAACGCAGCTGACGACATTGGTTCTGCCAATAATCGTGGTTCAGGTGCTACCGCAACAGTGACCGTGACCAACGGTTCCATTGCTTCAGTGGCAGTTAATGCTCAAGGTTCTGGATATCGTGGTGCAACCGTCACTATCTCTGGTGGTACTGGTACAGGTGCTGAAGTCGTTGCAACTGTTGAATCAGGTGCAGTGACTGGTTACACTGTGGTTTCTGGTGGTAAAGGTTACGACCAGGCTACAGTGACCGCAACAGTCTCAGGTCTAGGACCCAAGATCAAGACACTTGCAGATTACGAAGCAAACATCGAAGATGCGTCAAACGCATTCCACTATGCAGCAAGAACTGCAGGTGAGAATGGTAACTCATTGAAGGTGTTCGTTGCTGACGCAGGTGCTGATCAGGTTCTGTATCTGACTCCTGTTAGCACAGGTCTGTCACAATCAACAAATGACCTTACCGTTGTGAGAGCACAGGGTGGCACTTCTGCTACTACCTTTGCTGACGACGATGTGGTTTCTCTGATTGACAGAACTGCAACCGCAACCACGATTGATAACGCAGGTGGCACCGCACTGTCCGCAGTTGCGACAACTCTGAACGTTTCATCTGATACTGGTCTTGCAGCAAACGACTTTCTGCTAATCGAATCTGCTAACGGTGCTGAAATCGTTCGCATCGATTCTGGTTATTCAGGTGGTACTTCTGTCACGATTGCTCGTGCAAAAGAAGCAACTACTGCAGTATCTCACGCAGACGGTTCTACTGTTACCAAAGTCACCGTGACTGAAGCAGCAACTGCTCTTAACGGTGCAATCGGTACAACTGGTGCAACCACGATCTCGGTCGATGGTCTAACCAACTTCACCGTTAACGACTTGATCCGTGTGATCAAGACCTCCAACTCAAACACCACCACCATTAACGAGGGTGGCACCTTCAGTGACGCAGATACAACTCTGACTGTTACTTCTGGTACTAACTTTGCTGCTGGTGAGTTCATCAAGATCGATAATGAGATCCTGGAAGTTACCAACGTTTCAACTAATGATCTGACTGTTCGTCGTGGTGCACTGGGTACAACCGCAGCATCTCACGCAGATGGTGCAACCGTGACTGAACTGAACCTGACCTCTGAGGTCATGAAGGTTTCAGCAATCACCCCCATCGCAACTGGTTCTGCAGAACCCCGTTTCGCACTTCAAGCAGCTGCTGACGGTACATTCACCAACGGTGGTCTGACATCACCTGCTGGTGCAACTTCTGCACAATCCCTCTCAACCTACAACATCTCTGGTTGGAACTACAAGGCTGTCGTTGCTCTGACTCTCAAGGAAGGCACTGTCAAGTCTAAGTTTGCAGTTGGTGAGAGACTGACCACTAACGCAGCAACTCCTGTTGTTGGTGATGTGATCTCCTGGGATCCTACTTCCAGAATTCTTGAAGTTAAGATCGATTCCACAAACACTGGTCTCTACAGCACCGCAACTGGTAGCAACATCGTTAAGTCGGTTCTATCTGCTCCTATTGGATATCCTGCAGTGACTGGTTCGGAAGGTCAGATCGAGAAGATTGAGAGAAAACTCTACGTTGCTCTCGACAAGACTTCTGAGAAGTTCTCTGATGATTCCATCGGTTCTGCTAAGGTCCGTCTTGCAGACCTCGGTTCTAACGAGTTCACCATCAACTCCTTCTCCGATGCATATTCTGAACTGGAATACTATCCTGGTCAGAAGTGGGTCAACGTTGCAGCACGTCCTGGTACTTCCGATTATGTGAAGAACAAGGGTGGTAGCAATGACGAACTCCACGTTCTTGTGTTTGACCATCTCGGTACAATCACTGGTACACCCAAGACCCTTCTTGAGAAGTTCACCTTTGTCTCCAAAGCATCTGATGCTAGGAGTCCTCAAGGTGCTAACAACTACTATTCTGAAGTTATCAAGAATGAGTCCTCTTACATCTTCTTCGGTGAGCATCCTGGCACACTGACTGGAGACTCCACCACTCACGTTCAGTACAGAACTAACGGCAATACTGCAGTTGCTTCTGGTCTCTGGGGTACACCCGCACTGAACAAGAACTTCAACATCCTGCAAAACTACTCTGGTTACAGACTAGACACTACTGCTGGTGCTGCGATTAAGGATCAGGCAACTGGTGCTTGGTATAGTGGTTCCTATCAGTACGAATTCTCTGGTGGTGACAGTGGTTTCGATGCAAACGTTGCTAACATCAACGCAGCACTCGATATGTTTGCAGATGTTGAGACTGAGAGAATCGACTATCTCCTCTGTGGTAAGACTGGTGCTAACCTGTCCGACTCCCTAGCAAAAGCAAACAAACTGATTGCTGTTGCTGATCTGAGAAAGGATTGTGTTGCATTCATCTCACCTCAAAGAGACGATGTTGTCGGTATCATCTCCAACCCCACATCCAGAACTCAGACAAATAATATTGTCAAGTTCTTTGATCGTCTGACTGGTTCTTCTTACGCAGTCTTCGATTCGGGTTATAAGTATCTCTACGATAAGTACAATGACAAGTATCGTTACATTCCTTGTAACGGTGACGTTGCTGGTACTTGTGTTGAGACAGCAATCACCAACGATCCTTGGTTCTCCCCCGCAGGTTTCACCCGTGGTCAGATCCGTAACGTGATCAAGCTGGCTTACAATCCTAAGAAGGCATTCAGAGACGAACTGTATTCGTCAAGAGTGAACCCCGTCGTTACATTTGCTGGTGAGGGCACAGTCCTCTTCGGTGATAAGACTGCACTCGCAACACCTTCTGCATTCGACAGAATTAACGTTCGTCGTCTGTTCCTGACTCTGGAAAGAATCATCGGTGAAGCAGGTCGTGGTCAACTCTTCGAGCAAAACGACGCAGTTTCTAGAAGCATCTTCCGCAATATCGTTGAACCTTATCTTCGTGATGTTCAGGGTCGTCGTGGTATCACTGACTTCCTGGTTGTGTGTGACGAATCCAACAACCCTGCAGATGCTATTGATCGTGGTGAGTTCTACGCAGAGATCTTCGTGAAGCCCACCCGCACGATTAACTTCATTACTCTATCCTTCGTGGCAACACGTACAGGTATCGAGTTTAGTGAAATCGCAAACTGATCTCATAAGTAGTATTAACCAGGAGGATACACAGTAAAATGACACTCAATCTCACAAACTTCAAAGCGCAACTAGTGGGGGGTGGAGCAAGACCTAATCTATTCAAGGTTGACCTCAACTTCCCCTCTGGGGTTGGCATTGGAAACGCAACAGCAGTTGTGAACCAAGGTCAATTTATGGTCAAGGCAGCAAACCTGCCCGCATCACAGCTCGGTGTGATCGAAGTTCCCTTCCGTGGTAGAGTGCTCAAGGTTGCGGGTGACCGCACCTTCGAGCCTTGGACCATCACGGTTCTGAACGACACCGACTTCATGATTCGTGAAGCCATGGAAGCATGGGTTCGTGCTATCAATAGAGAGCAAGAGAACACAGGTTTGCAGAATCCTGCAGACTATCAAGCAGACATGGTTGTTACTCAACTAGATCGTGAGGGTGCTGAAATTGCAGCATACCGTTTCTACGGTACATTCCCCACGAACGTTTCGGCTATTGACCTAGCATTCGACTCCAACGATACCGTTGAAGAATTCACCGTTGAACTACAAGTCCAGTGGTGGGAAAACGAAGGCAAGGCAAAGAAAAAATCCTCAAATAGGATCCGTCGTTGATCGACTAAATAGACCGTAAGCAAACTAGAGTAACATAATGGCACAAGAGAACAATACTTCTCTGTTTGGATTTTCACTCAATAGGCGTAAGGATGCTGCCCCTAAAAAGGCAGTATCCTTTGTGCCTAAAGATTCACAGGATGCTTCTGCCCCCATCGTTGCAGGTGGATATTTTGGACAATACGTTGATCTAGATGGTCACGTAAAAAATGAATGGGAACTTATCATGCGTTATCGTGATATGTCCATTCACCCAGAATGTGATGCTGCAATCGATGATATTGTAAATGAAACTATTGCAGGGGAACTTGACGACTCACCAGTGGAGATCGAACTATCAAACCTTCCTAAAGTTAGTCAATCACTAAAGACTAAGATCAGGGAGGAGTTTCACTATGTCTTGCGTTTGCTAGATTTTGATCAAAAAGCATACGACATTTTCCGTCGTTGGTATATTGATGGTAGAGTTTTCTATCATAAAGTTATTGATTTAGAGAATCCCAAGAACGGTATCACTGAACTCAGATACATTGACCCTCGCAAGATCCGCAAGGTCAAAGAGATCATGAAACAGGATACTCGTGACATGGCACCCCAACAAACTGAAAATAAAGTTGGACAAAAGACTGTAGAGTATTACATCTACAATCAAAAAGGTATTAGAGGCAATGACAATACTGGTGTGAAGATCGCACCTGATGCAATTACATATTGTCATTCAAGTATCGTTGATATGAACCGCAATATGGTTCTATCACATTTGCACAAAGCAATCAAAGCATTGAATCAACTGAGAATGATTGAAGATTCTCTGGTGATTTATCGTTTGTCACGTGCTCCCGAACGTCGTATTTTCTATATCGACGTGGGTAATCTTCCTAAGGTAAAGGCAGAACAATACCTCAAGGAAGTGATGTCCCGTTACCGCAACAAACTAGTTTACGATGCGGCAACTGGTGAGATCCGTGATGACAGAAAGTACATGTCAATGCTAGAGGATTTCTGGCTCCCCCGTCGTGAAGGTGGTCGTGGCACAGAAATCACAACTCTGCCTGGTGGTCAGAACCTGGGTGAACTGGAAGACGTGAAGTATTTCCAGAAGAAACTCTACAAGGCACTCAACGTTCCTCCCTCCAGAATCGAGTCTGACAGCACTTTCAACATTGGTAGATCTGCAGAGATCACCAGAGATGAGGTGAAGTTCCAAAAATTTGTCACCCGTCTCCGCAAAAATTTCTCTACTCTCTTCAACGATATTCTCAAGACCCAACTGGTCCTCAAGGGTATCATCACTCTTGAAGATTGGGAGGATATGAAAGAGCATATCCAATATGATTACGTTGCAGATAATCATTTCTCTGAACTAAAGCAGAATGAAATGATCAACGAACGACTGACCATTGCTACTACTATGGATCAGTTTGTTGGCAAGTTCTATTCTGTTGAGTATATCCGTCGTCAAATTCTGAAGCAGACTGATGCTGAGATGAAAGAAATTGATGATCAGATTGAAAAAGAGAAAGAAGCAGGTATTATCATGGATCCCATGGAAGCTGAGATGATGGCTAACGGTGGGATGGATATGGAAGCAGGACAAGGTGAAGTTGTTGCCGATGATCCTGCTGCTGGGAATGCTCCCGCTCCTGGGGGTATTGACCCAAAAGACTATAAAAAAGGAGAGTTCTAAATAATATTATATTGAAACGAGGATATTATGCCAAGTGATGCTGCGATGAACATTGTTAATACCGTCTTTGCTGGTGGTAGTAAAGCGGACGTGATGGATCAAATTGGTGATCAACTCTCTGCAGTTGCTTCTGATAAAATCGAGAAAGCAAAGCAAGAGGTGATGACTAAGTATAGTCAGATTCACCAACCACTAAAAGATATCGAGGACGAACTAACTGTCCAAGATTGTGATCCTGCTACAGGTTTACCCTATGAGACTGAAGCAGAAGTTAGTGATGAACAACCCGATGACCCCCAGGAAGAATGAAACTAATCACCGAACAAATCGAAAACGTAGAGATTCTTGTCGAAGAGAAGAACGGCAAAAAGTCCCTATATATTGAAGGTGTTTTCCTCCAAGGGGACATCACCAACAGAAATGGTCGAAAGTATCCTATGGAGACGCTTCGTAAAGAAGTAGACCGTTACACTAAAACTTTCATCGAGAGCTCTAGAGCACTTGGTGAATTGGGTCACCCTGATGGACCAACTGTGAATCTCGACCGTGTGTCGCATCGTATTATTTCTCTCAAAGAGGATGGTACTAATTTTATTGGGAAAGCAAAGATCCTAAATACCCCCATGGGCAAGATTGCCTCATCCCTTCTAGACGAGGGTGTGAAACTGGGTGTCTCTTCTAGAGGCATCGGTTCCCTAGTCAAGCAAGAAGGTTGCAATATTGTCGGTGACGATTTTATGTTGGCAACTGCTGCTGACATTGTTGCAGATCCCTCTGCTCCTGATGCATTTGTAGAAGGAATCATGGAAGGCAAAGAGTGGGTATGGGACGGTGGAAAACTCAGAGAACAAAGAGTTGCAAGTTACAGACGTTCGATTAACGAAGCAGTTAAGAGAAGAGATCTAGAACATGCAAAACTTTCCGCGTTCGATGACTTCCTTAAAAATCTTTGACCTATAAATAATCTTAGAAATTAGAACACTATCTGACAGGAGAAACATACCAATGTCACAAGAGACAGATCTACAGCAATCGGAGGTCATCGACGAGAACGTCGTGACCAAGGGTGCAAAACCAGCAGAAAAAATGGACTCATCGAAAGGTGGTGCCGAAGATCTGGGTGGTCCCGACGTGAAAACCGTCAAGCCCGATTCTGATTCTGCTGCTATCGGCAAGAGAGCTGCTGCAAAGTCTAGCAAGACTTCTGCTCCTGCTGCTAAGCCTTCTGACGCATCTTCCAAAATGGAAGAGACTGAATCAGAAGAAGAAGTCATTGCAGAAGACGAAGAGTTCGACGGTTATGAAGTCGTCGTCGATGTCACTGCTGACGTTAATGCCCTTGTAGAGGGTGAAGAGCTTTCCGAAGAGTTTAAGACTAAGGCTGCTACAATCTTTGAAGCAGCAGTGAAGACCAAGATTCAAGAAGAACTTGAACTGGTGCACGCAGCTTACGAAGAAACTCTAGAGGAAGAACTCACGAAAACTCGTGAGGAGCTAGCTGAGAAGGTTGATGAGTTCCTGAACTATGTCGCAACCCAGTGGATGTCTGAGAACGAACTGGCAATCGAGCATGGTATCAAGAATGATATCGCAGAAAACCTGATCACTGGCATGAAGAGCCTTTTCGCAGAGAACTATATTGAAGTTCCTGAAGAGAAGTTCGACCTGTTCGATGATATGGTCGAAAAACTAGATGAGATGGAAGCTAAACTCAATGAGCAGATCGAAGTTAATGTCGGTCTGAATCGTCAACTTGGTGAGCAAGTTAAGCATGGGATCGTGGCATCTATTGCAGACGGTCTAGCAGATACCCAAAAGGAGAAGCTAGCAGGTCTTGCAGAAAATGTTGAGTTTGAAAGTGAAGATCAATATCGTGAGAAAGTGCAAATGCTGAAGGAATCTTATTTCCATCGTGAAGCAGCTGCACCTTCCGAAGACACCGAAGTTGATCAGGAAACTGTTCCTGGGTCCTCAATGGATGTCTATGTCCGTGCCCTCGGACGTTTCAACTGATACAACTTTATAAATAAAAACAAACCACTACTTTTAACCTTTTAGGAGATACAAGCAAATGTTCCGTTCAGAACAGTTGCAGGAAAAGTGGGGTCCTGTTCTTGATCATAGTGATCTTCCCCAGATTGCTGACAAGTACAAGAAGGCCGTCACTTCCGTCCTGCTAGAAAACCAAGAAAAATTCCTTGCTGAAGAGCGTGGGATGATCACCGAAGCAGCACCTACGATGTCTGCTGCTGGTGGTTTCACTGGCACCAGCACCGCAACAGGTCCTACCGCAGGTTTCGACCCCGTGCTGATCAGCCTGATCCGTCGTTCCATGCCTCAGCTGATTGCGTATGACATCTGTGGTGTCCAGCCCATGACTGGTCCTACAGGTCTGATCTTCGCAATGCGTTCACGTTACGGCACCAACCGTACTGCTGGTACAGAAGCATTCTTCAACGAAGCAGATTCCGAGTTCTCCTCAGAGAACAGTGGCAACAGCCTGGCATCGAACACCCAGACTGGTTCCAACCCCAAGCTCCTCAACGATGGTGGCACCTACACCCAAGGTGGTCAAGGTATGACCACTGCTCAGGGTGAAGCACTGGGTGACGGCACCTCGGGTAACGAGTTTGCTGAAATGAACTTCTCCATCGAGAAGGTCACCGTGTCTGCAAAGACACGTGCTCTGAAAGCAGAATACACCCTGGAACTGGCTCAGGACCTCAAGGCAATTCATGGTCTTGATGCTGAGTCGGAACTGGCAAACATCCTCAGCACTGAAGTGCTGGCTGAGATCAACCGTGAAGTTGTTCGTACCATCTACCGCATTGCACGTCCTGGTGCACAAAACAATGTGGCAACCACTGGTACTTTCGACCTTGACGTTGACTCAAACGGTCGTTGGTCAGTTGAGAAGTTCAAGGGTCTCCTGTTCCAGATCGAAAGAGATGCAAACGCAATCGGTCATGAGACTCGTCGTGGGAAGGGCAACATCCTGATCTGCTCTGCAGACGTGGCATCTGCTCTGTCCATGGCTGGTGTGCTTGACTATGCACCCGCACTCGCAGGCAACAACGGTCTTGTGCCCGACGATACCTCCAGCACCCTGGTTGGTACACTCAACGGTCGCATCAAGGTCTACGTTGATCCTTACTCTGCTAACGTGGCTGACGATCACTTCTACGTTGCTGGTTATAAGGGTTCCTCCGCATATGACGCAGGTCTCTTCTACTGCCCCTACGTGCCCCTCCAGATGGTTCGTGCCGTGGGTCAGAACAGCTTCCAGCCCAAGATCGGCTTCAAGACTCGTTACGGTATGGTTGCTAACCCCTTCGCAGAAGGTACTGCACAGGGTGAAGGTGCCCTCAATGCAAACGCAAACCGTTACTACAGACGTGTCAAGGTTGCTAACCTCATGTGATTCTTATTCACAACTCAATCAAGAGGGTCTTCGGACCCTCTTTTTTTATGCCTCTAAATAATAGTTACCGTATGCCTTACCCCTCATGGACGACGAGTTGGAACAGTTTGTGCCAGAAGAGGGGGAGTGGTACTGCACAATGACCATGGGTATAGACGAGGTTCGTGCTCTATATCAGTCTATCGATGGGTGGTTGCAATATTGGCCAGGTGCTCCTGCTAGACCTTACGATGAACAGGAGTATCTGCACACAATGAAGAAACGTCTGTTTGCTATGCTCTGCGATTACAACTTCAGCAAAGACGACTAGGCATAAATTTTGTTTAAGTCTATACACTATATGTCAGGAAACTCGTATAATTAGTAACAGAATTATGTGAGGTGAAAAAATGTAATGAAAAAACCCCTCCCTTGTATATCATGTGTAATTTTGCATGGAGGTGAACATGCGATCTCTCCTGTCTCGCAACCAATTAGACGAATGGCGTCATTTTGAGGACACCATAGATGACCTTGAATTAGAGCAACAAAAACTCAATGATTACTACACTTGTCTAATTGAATGTGATGCCCTAAACCAAACCCAATGTAAGAGAATATGTAAATCAATCCTTATGTAGTGCGACCGAGACCCTGAAAGGGGTCTCTTTTTTTGTGTCTAAATATAGTTGTTAAGAGTCTCTCGGATCATGGGTTGGTATACTAAACAACTATCAAATAGAAACTATCTAAGTCCTGGTGGATTTAAGTTCCTGCTGGATCGTTCACCTAAGACTAGTTTCTTGTGTAAGACTGCAGTAATCCCTGAGATTTCTATCGGTGTGATTGAAAGATCAACACCTTTCGTCAGTGTTCCTTCAGAGGGCAACATTCAATACGGAACATTCTCCATTGAGTTTCTAGTTGATGAGAACCTAGAGAACTATCTGGAGATTCACAACTGGATCCGTGGCATGGGTATCCCCGAAGACTTTGATGAGAGAAAAGAATTCAATGACAAGTATACCATCTCAAGATTGACATCAAACTTTGAAATCGTCACAACTGATGCTACACTAGAGGTACTAAACAACAATCTGAATCCTGCTTTTGATATTGTTTTCAAAAACCTTTTCCCAATCTCACTAGGGTCTCTACCATTTGACGTGAGTATTGGTGATGTTGAACCACTAACAGCAACTTGCACATTCAGATATCTAACTTACGAAATCAGATCTACCAATAAGGGCACTCGTATTAAATCATGAATCTAGACGAACTACAGAATGAATGGCGTGAAGATTGTAAAATTGATAAGGACTACGAGAAACTAGCAGATGTGTCTCGTCAAGTTCCTTCACTTCATGCGAAGTATCTAGAATACTATAACAACTTCTCTCTCATGAAGAAAGAACGAGAGATGAGGTATAAAAATTTACTTCGTGAAAAAACTGAATACTACCTAGGCAAAGCACCTGCAAGAGTGTATGCAGAAAAACCATTTGACTTGAAGATTCTCAAGCAAGATCTGCCACTGTATATGGAATCGGATGAGGAGATACAGCAGGCAGTGATGAAACTAGAGTATCTGGATACCATCATAAATACATGTGACAGCATTTTGCGAATGATCAACGGTAGAACCTACCAGATCAAAAATGTTATCGAATGTGAAAAATATTTTGGTATACAATGAGAGTTGCAATTTCCAAGAAGAACGAAGTATATCTCAGAATTTCTGCACCACCTCATATCAATTATGAGTTGTCTGATTACTTCACGTTTGATGTTCCAAACGCAAAGTATCTACGTTCTCAACGGAAATATAAATGGTGGGACGGCAAGATAAAACTATACTCCCCAGGTACAGGTGAATTGTATGTGGGACTCTTTCCATATCTGATCGAGTGGTTAGAGCAGAACAACTATGAATATGAAGTAAAGGACAGCAAGTTCTATGGTTTCCCTGTACAAGAGACTGACAATGTAAATCACCTTGCAGTCAAAGGATTTCTAAGAACACTGAACCTCAAGCATCAACCAAGAGACTATCAGGTAGATGCAATCTTCCAAGCAATCAAATACCAACGCAGACTGATCCTGTCACCTACAGCATCTGGTAAGTCCATGATGATCTATGGATTGATCAGATGGCACATGAGATATGACAGACAGATTCTATTGATTGTGCCTACCACCTCACTGGTGGAGCAGATGTATAAAGATTTTGAAGACTATGGTTGGCAAGCATCTGCATACTGCCACAAGATCTACGGTGGTAAAGACAAGTACGATAAAGATAAACCAGTTGTGATCTCAACGTGGCAGTCTATTCACAAAGAATCTAGAGAGTGGTTCGACAGATTTGATGTGGTGATTGGTGATGAAGCACATAACTTCCAAGCAAAATCACTGACAAACATCCTAACGAAGATGCATCAGTGCAGACATCGTATTGGATTTACTGGTACGTTGTCGGGTGCAAAAACTCACCAGTTAGTCCTAGAAGGATTGTTTGGTAAGGTCAACAAAGTTACCAAGACATCAGAACTACAACGTGCAGGATATCTTTCCAAACTGAGAATCAAAGTGCTTGTTCTCAAGCATCCTAGTCAGAAGTTTGAGAATTTTCAGGACGAGATGGACTATATCGTGAGTCACGATCAACGTAATAAGTTCATCAAAAATCTTGCTAAGGATCTTCCTGGTAATACACTCATTCTATTCAACCTAGTTGAGAAGCACGGAGACCCTCTTTTTGAACTCATAAATAGTAGCATCACAGATAGACCAGTTCATTATGTAACAGGTGAAGTTGATGTAGAAGAACGTGAACGCATTAGGGAACTGACAGAAGATTCTGAACGTTCTCTTATTGTTGCTTCCTACGGAACTTTCTCCACAGGAATCAATATCAAAAATCTTCACAACGTTATATTTGCCTCCCCGTCCAAATCAAAGATTCGCAATTTGCAATCAATTGGACGGGTTCTTCGGAAAGGTGAAAACAAAACAACCGCAACTCTATATGATATTGCAGATGACATTTCTGGTAATCACTACCGAAACTATACTCTCAATCATCTGATAGAACGGATAAAAATATATAACGAAGAAGACTTTGATTATGAGATCATAGAAGTCAAACTACGAGACAAGAATGATTAACTACATTAAAAAAGACGAAGAGTTTCTCGGCATTATTAAACTACAAACTCGTGAGGAGATCATTGCCAAGGTTTTGGTCTCCGATGAGGATGAAGAAACATCATTGATTCTCATCTCAGAACCCGTGGTTGCAGAGACTTTCAAAAAGAGAGTTGAGGACGAGGAGGGTGTCAAAGAAATTATTGGTTTGACATTTAATAAGTGGATGCAGTTTTCTGATGCAGAGTTTTTTGTATTGAAAGAAGAAGACATTATTACTATTGCCCCCGTCTCCGAAGAGATGTCACATTATTATACTCTGTACCAAGTACAAGAGTCCGACATTGAAGTTGATCAAGTCGAAGCAAAACATGTTAAAGGGTATGTTGATAAAATTTCTTCCTTCAAACAGAAATTAGAAAATATATTTAAGCTCTAAATCTCTGAACCCTCTACAAGGATTATTGTACTCAGAAAATGGTAAGGTGTCAATACCTTGACATTAAGATAATCTCTTGATATAATCTGGTCAACGGTGATAAAGATAAATGATGTACACCACCATGCCAGCAAAGAAGAAAGAACATTACCTAAACAATAAGGAGTTTCTTGCTGCTCTTATTGAATATAAGACTGCTGTAAACTATGCTAAAGAGAAGGGTTTGGTGAAACCTCGTATCTCAAATTATTTGGGTGAATGCTTTCTGAAGATTGCTACGCACCTATCGTATCGTCCTAACTTCATCAACTACATGTACAAGGATGATATGATTTCTGATGGCATTGAAAATTGTATTCAGTACATCGATAACTTTGATCACAACAAATCTTCCAATCCATTTGCATACTTCACACAGATTGTGTTCTATGCATTCCTGAGACGTATTGCCAAAGAGAAAAGGCAACTAGATATTCGACAGAAGATTGTTGACAAACTAGACTACAGTCAGTTATTCTATGGTGATGCTGACGATGTTGCATCCATGTCTGACATGAACAGCATCAAAGAACAAATTAACTCGTCATATTATAATCGATGAAAGTCCTCTTGATTACCGATCAACACTTCGGAGTTCGTAATGACAATCAAACTTTCCAAGAAATTTACAGAGAATACTACGGCAAGGTAGTCATCCCTTTCATTAAAAAGAATAAGATCAAAGAGGTCATCTGCCTTGGTGATACATTTGACAAGAGGAAGTCAATTAACTTTCAGTCTCTAGACGCAGCAAAAGAGATGTGGTTTGAACCGTTGCGAGAGATGGGTGTTCACATGTGGATGTTGGTGGGTAACCATGACATCTATTATAAGAATACAGTGCAGGTCAATGCACCAAATCTGCTGTTGAACGAATACACTAACATCACAGTAATCGATACAGTTGGTGAGATTGGCATTGAGGACACCAGCATTTTAATGATGCCTTGGATTTGTGATGACAATATGAATGAGATCATGTCCGCAGTCAAAGAGACTCAAGCAAAGATTTGTATGGGTCACTTAGAACTGAAAGGTTTCATGGCACACCCTGGTTATGTGCATGAGCATGGACTTGACATGAGTATGTTCAGCAAGTTTGATGTTGTTTGCTCTGGTCACTATCACACCAAATCATCTAACGGCAATATCAACTACCTAGGTAATCCTTATCAGTTGTATTGGAATGATGTGTATGATGATCGTGGATTCCATGTTCTAGATACAAAGACAAGCAAACTAAAATTCTATAAGAATCCATACAACACCTTTGAAAAGATTGTCTATGACGATGGTGTTGGTGATTTACCAGAACTGAAGAATCGATATGTAAAACTTATCGTACAGAAGAAATCTGACTTCCACAAGTTTGACAACTTTGTCAAATCACTGTATGATATGGGGGTCGCAGACCTTAAAATCATTGAGGATCTGACTGTCGAACTATCTGATCTCGACGAAGACGTTGAGACTGAGGATACTCTTACTCTCCTTGAAAACTATATTCAGGACGTTGAGACTGATATAGATAAGGGGATGGTTACGGATATCGTCAAGTCTCTTTATCAAGAAGCTGTAGCACTATGATGGTCTATATTCTAGTATCAGAAGAAAAAGGTGGTGTCTATGCTTCCATGAACGAGAAGACTGGTCAAAAGGTCGTTCAGATGTTCAAGGCAGAAGATGATGCTGAGAGATTTCGTCTATTACTAGAAGCAGACGAGAGAGATCAAGATCTAAAAGTGCAATGCACAGAACAAGAAACTGTAATCACAAACTGCAAAGTATTTGGATACAGTTACTCAATTATAGACTCTGACGAATTTATTATCCCAACATGATTGTCTTTGAAAAGATTCGGTGGAAGAACTTCCTGAGCACAGGTAATCAGTTCACCGAAGTTAAGTTGAACCCACAGAGAGGAACACTCATCGTTGGGCAGAATGGTGCTGGCAAATCTACCATCTTGGATGCGTTGTGTTTTGTACTGTTCAACAAACCGTTCCGTAAAATTAACAAACCCCAACTAGTAAACTCTATCAATGAGAAAGATTGTCTCGTAGAGATTGAGTTCACGATTGGCAAGAATGAGTACAAAGTTGTGCGTGGCATCAAACCTAATAAGTTTGAGATCCACCGTAACGACAAACTGATCGATCAGGATGCTGCAGCAAAAGACTATCAGGCATATCTTGAGAAGAACATTCTGCAACTGACTTACAAGTCATTCACTCAGGTTGTGATTCTTGGTAGCAGCACCTTTGTTCCTTTCATGCAACTGCCTGCTGCTCACCGTCGTGAGGTGATTGAAGATCTGCTAGACATTCGTATCTTCTCCACCATGAACAATCTGTTGAAGGATCGGTTCAAGATGAACGAGGTTGAGTGTCGGTCTACTGATCGTGACATTGTGTTCAAGCAGCAGCAGATTGAGATGCAGGAAGAACACATTCAGGAAGTCAGAGCAAACAATAGAGCACGTATTGATACTGCAAAGCAGAAACGTGAGGATCTATCTGATGAGATTGAGGTTCTGCTTAAGCAGGTCAAGAACCTCAACTACATGCACAAGGCAAAGACTGAGCAACTTGGTGATCTGACTGAGGCAGTCAAGACAATGGATCAGATGAAATCTATCCGTTGGAAGATCAATGACAAGATCAAGACAGGTGATAAGCAGATTCAGTTCTATACTGACAATCAGACTTGTCCTACATGCACCCGTCCTATTGATGACTCTTTCCGTACAGAACAACTAGCAAATCTGGACAAGAAAGGCATCGAATATCATGGTGCATTGAGTGATCTTGATAGCAAGATGAGTGTTCTGCAGGGTAAACTTGATGATTTCAAATTGAAATCTGATGATATTCAAACATTGTCTGTAGAAATCCAGAACAAGAACTTTACAATTTCAAAAAACAATGATATAATTTCTGAGATTGAGAAGGAGATTGCGACTCTTGAGGAGCAATTAAATTCTCAATCTAAGAGTGTAAAAAAACTTTCTCTCTTCGAGAAAGAACTTCTGGAGTTGCAAGGAAAATTAACGTCGTCCAAGAAACTTCAGCAGTGTTATACTCTGATCTCGTCTCTCCTGAAAGATGATGGGATCAAGTCTAAAATTGTGAAGACTTACATTCCTGCTATCAATCAGAGAATCAACAGTCGTCTACAATCTATGGACTTCTTTGTCAACTTCCAACTTGACGAAGAATTCAATGAGGTGATTAAATCTCGTTTTCGTGATGACTTTACCTATGCCTCATTTTCTGAGGGAGAGAAACAAAAGATCGACTTGGCACTACTCTTTACCTGGAGAAGTATTGCTAAGATGAAAAACTCAGTTAGCACCAACCTCCTCATACTTGATGAAGTTTTTGATTCTAGTCTTGATGCCACAGGTACTGAAGATCTTCTGAAAATCCTTCGTGATCTGTCAGAAGATACAAACATCTTTGTCATATCTCATAAAGGGGAGGTGCTAGTTGACAAGTTTCCTCGTATAATTAAGTTTGAGAAACAACAAGATTTCTCTAAACTTATCGTAGAAGAAACATGATCCACGCATTTGGGCATTTCCTTGGTCAACATCCATCGATCTTTGCCGTCTTAGGGGGTCTAACATTGGCCCCCATAAGTTTCTACATGCATGACTCAATCAAACACCCTGAAAGGTATCAGCATAAATAATGCCTGGTGAAGATATTTCCAAATATAGGTTCGGTGGTTTTGAAGTCACTGACGTAAACATTCTCAGACTCATTTCAGAACTGGAGGGTTCATATCAACTGCTCAAGTACATGGGATTTAAAGAAGATATGGAGACGTTAGATGAAATCAAAAAAAGGTACTATAAAAAATACTTCCAAATCGTCAAAGAAAATAAAAGTAAGGGGAATTAGCTCAGTTGGTAGAGCACCTGCTTTGCAAGCAGGCTGTCAGGAGTTCGAGTCTCCTATTCTCCATAACCAGAGGTATTCGCAAATGAAGATTAACCTTTGGTATTGCGTTGACATGGGTCAATGGCGTTGGACACTGATGGATGATCGTGACAATCCATATCGAATGGAGTCTGGTCAGCAACCATTTCTTCGTGATGCTATGAACGACGTTGCCAATACCGTGGAATACATGCTAGAAACAAAACAACAATGAGCACAAAACAGAAGCCAGCACCTCAGGGTCAGTACAAACATCCCTGGTATAAGGCAATCGAAAGAATGGAAGGACAAAAGAAGAAGTGACCACCACCCCTTGACTGGGGTCTTTTCTTGGGATATAGTATGTACATCAAGTGAGGAACAGGATGTCCATCGAAGTCAAGGGTCAACTTGCGAAACTGCTGGCAACCGAAGACTTGCTGATCGAACACCGTAAGGTATCGACAGCATCTTTTGATGTCAAGAATCGGGTCCTGACACTGCCCATCTGGAAAGATCTGACCAATGATGTCTATGATCTCCTGGTGGGTCATGAAGTAGCACATGCTCTCTACACTCCAGTTGAATGGAATGTGGATGGCATCCCACAGTCATACCTGAACATTGTTGAGGATGCTCGTATTGAACGGAAGATCAAGAAGACTTACCCTGGTCTACTCCGTTCGTTCTTCAATGGTTACCAAGAACTTTGGCAGAAAGATTTCTTCTCTGTCAAAGATAATGACGCCAACAAACTGCCACTGATTGACCGTATCAATCTACACTTCAAGATCGGTGACTACCTGATGATTGAGTTCAATGCTCAAGAATCGGAGTTCCTTCGCATGGTTTCTGAGACTCAGACCTATGCTGATGTGATTACAGTTGCTGAATTGATCTACAAATATGTGGATGATCAGCAGAAAGATCAGAAACCTGTTGCACCTCAGGACAGTCAAGATGGTCAAGAACAATCATCTGGTGATGCATCCACATCTCCTGAGGCACCTGAGGCATCCTCTGAGGACGTTGAGGAGCAATCTCCTAGTCCTACTGAGGTAGAATCCTCTGAGGACACTTCTAATGCCCCTGAGGGTGGTATCGAAGCAGGTGATACTGACCGTGCTCTGGAAGAGAGTATGATGGAACTGAACGATAATCAGTCCAGAGACATCAATTATGCAACTCTTCCTCAGTACAATCTTGATAATGTCATCGTAGATTACACCGAAGTTATTTCTCACATGGAAGAACGGTTGTGGTCCACCGAGGGTGAATACTTTGACTATCATCGGGCATACGTTGAGAGGACTCTGAAGAGGTTCCGTGACTCTTCAATCAAGACTGTCAACTATCTGGTTAAAGAATTTGAAGCAAAGAAAGCAGCAGATGGGTATGCTCGTCGTGCAACTTCCCGTACAGGTGTGCTTGATATGAGCAAACTGCACACCTACAAGTGGAATGAGGATGTCTTCAAAAAGATCACCACGATTCCTGATTGTCAGAGTCATGGGATGATCTTCTTCTTGGACTGGTCTGGTTCAATGAGTTGTATCCTGAAGGATACAGTTAAGCAACTGTTGAATCTTGTGTGGTTCTGCCGTAAAGTGGGTATTCCCTTTGAAGTTTATTCTTTCACTGAGAGTATTGACTATGGTGACAACACACATCATGCTGTTGATAACATCAAAACAGGTGATATCTTTGTCAGTGACTCCATGCGTCTGACGAATTGGTTGAGCAGTCGTTCTACCAAGTCAGAATTTGAGAAGTGTGTGAAGTATCTGTGGGGTCAAGTCTCTACTGATGGACTTGCTAGTTACAAGTTCTCTCTCGGTGGCACTCCTTTGGCAGACACTATTCTGATGACACCTCAGATTGCCAAACGATTCAAGAAGATGAATAAGATTCAAAAGTTGTCCTGCATTTATCTGTCTGATGGTGAGTCTTGTATGCTTCGTACTGCTATTGTTCGTGATAGTCAGGAGTACAATCATGAAACCTCTCGTTATGAAAATGTTGAGAGGGCATATGGTAGGCAAGTTCGCAATTGGGATCGTCTTATTCTTCGCAGCAAAAATTATACTGCCGAAGTTGATACTAACGGTTGCTCGGTTACTCGTGGTTGTCTTGACTATGTGAAGAAATTGATGCCTGATGTCAACCTTCTGGGTGTTCGATTGATTGAAAAACGTTCTATCAAGTGGTATCTTCAGTGCTTGAATGCAGATTATACTGATGCTAGTATTGATCAACAGTGGAAGAAAGATCGTTCGGTTTCCCTCAAAAATGTCGGATATGATCAAGTTTATCTGCTTCCCTTTGATAAATCATTAGGTAGTGATACGGAACAGATCTCTGTGAATGGTGGTGCAAGTAAAGCACAACTCACCAAAGCATTCAAAAAGCACATGGGATCTAAGATGACAAACAAAAAAGTCCTTACAAACTTTATTTCCCAAATCGCATGAAGTGTAAAGTTCAACTATATGTTGCTGGCAAAGTCTTTGATGAGATAGTAATCTGCAGAGACTACCAACATGCCAGAGATATTGCACTGGCACGAAACCCAGGTGCTCAAGTGATTGGTGTGACAGCAGTGTTCACCTGACATACTGTCCTCGGGGGGTTCCCACCCCCCTTTTACATGCTATAATTTAGAGGTACTCAAGAGAGATGGATTCAATGCCTGCCAAGTCTACCCTGACCACTGAGCAAATTGCCGATTATCTGGTCAGTAACTATGGTAAGAACATTACCACCGATAGTGTTCGTGCTGCTGCAAATTACTTCGGCACCTCGTATCCTACTGTCTGTGCACGTATCGAGAACTACAAAGTTTCTCGTGGTAACTGGCAAATCAATATTGATAATCTGGAGAAGACATACAATGCACCTGCTGCCCCTAAGGAGGATATGAATTTTGTCCCGACTAAAGACGAGACCTTTGTTCCTTTCGGTAACTTTGCTGACCTGAAGAAGATCATCAAATCTAAGATCTTCTATCCTACTTTCATCACTGGTCTGTCAGGAAATGGTAAGACCTTTGGTGTGGAACAGGCATGTGCTCAACTAAATAGGGAGCTCATTCGGGTGAACATCACCATTGAAACCGATGAAGATGACCTTATTGGTGGTTTTCGTCTTGTTGACGGCAATACTGTTTGGCACAACGGTCCAGTCGTCGATGCTCTGGAGAGGGGAGCTGTGCTGCTTCTAGATGAGATCGACCTTGCATCTAACAAGATCCTGTGCCTGCAGTCTGTGCTTGAGGGCAAGGGTGTCTTCCTGAAAAAAATTGGTCGGTATGTTCGACCTACCAATGGTTTCCAAGTGATTGCCACTGCAAACACCAAAGGTCAGGGTTCTGACGACGGTCGATTCATTGGCACCAACGTTCTGAATGAAGCATTCCTAGAACGTTTCCCTGTCACCTTTGAGCAGTCCTACCCTTCTGTCACTGTAGAGACCAAGATTCTCAAGAATGTCTGCACTAAGTTTGATAAGTGTGATGACGATTTCATTGAGAAACTTGTTATGTGGGCAGATGTGATCCGCAAGACTTTCTACTCTGGTGGTGTTGATGAGATTATCACCACTCGTCGTCTGGTTCACATCATTCAGGCATACAGCATCTTTGGTGATCGTATCAAATCAATCACTAACTGTGTCAATCGTTTCGACGATGACGTGAAGCAGTCTTTCTTGGAACTGTACACCAAGGTGGATGCTGGTGAGACTCTGGTTGACAACGAAGCACCTTTCTGATAGACTACATCTGTTATATTATGACTGCAATGCACAACTGGAAGTACAATGAAGAAGAACTTCTAAAAGAGTTGGGAGATTATATCTCCCAAACATACAACCAGCATTACTCTGCTGGTGAACAAAAGATTCAGACTCTAGATTTGATTGAGTCTGTGGGTGATGCTGAGGCATTCTGCCGATCCAACATCCTGAAGTATGCCTCTCGTTATGACAAGAAAGGCACTGCCCGACGTGATATCATCAAGATCTTGCACTATGCACTCTTGCTGCTACACTTCAATGATAAAAATGCAAACCGTGAGGAGTATCCTAACCGATGAGTAAAGTAAAGGTAAGTGACGATCTGACCAAGATCCTTAAGAATTTCAGTACAATCAATAAGTCGATTGTTATTGAACCTGGCAATGTTGTCTCTACTCTATCAGTCAACAAAAACATTCTTGCAAAAGCAACTGTTACAGAGGAGTTCTCTAAGCAAGTTGCTATTTATGACCTTGGTGTTTTCCTTGGTGGTGTTAGTCTGTTTGATGCACCTGTCTTTGATCTTCAGTCCGACTCTTTCGTAACAGTTCAGAACGAGAAAGGTCGTGCAAAGTCTCGGTATTACTATGCCGATCCTGAGATCATTGTCAAACCTCCTAGCAAGGATATCCAACTGCCGTCTGTTGATGTTGAGTTTGATCTCCCTCAGGAAGATCTGCAGAAACTGTTGAGTGCATCTTCGGTTTATCAGGTTCCTGATCTCTGTGTGTATTCTGAGGACGAAAGGATTCAGGTCTCTGTTCGAGACAAGAAGAATGACACCAGTAACTCCTTCAATGTCACTGTCGGTGAGACTGAAGAAGAATTCTGTTATTGCTTCAAGGTCGAAAACCTTCGCATGATCCCTGGTAACTATCGTGTTGAGATCAGTAAATCCAATGTTGCACTCTTTACCAACAGGGATTATGATGTGAAGTATTGGATTGCACTTGAACCATGAACATCTTTGTAACCCACCCCAGTCCTACTGAGTGTGCACATGTGCTGCCCGACAAGCACATTGTCAAGATGCCTCTAGAGACCTGTCAGATGCTTGCTATCGTGGCATCTGACAAGTGGGGACACGGGTACGGCACACTACCCAAGATGAATGGAGAACCATACAGCACAGAGAAGGGTGCGTTTCGTAACCACCCTTGCACCATCTGGGCAGGAGAATCCATTCATAATTCTTGGTGGTTGATCAGTCACGGGTTTGGACTCTGCAAAGAGTATCAACACCGATATGAGAAAGAACACTCTTGTCTCAAAACCATTGTTGCAGCAACCAAGATCTTCCCTGTCGGTGACGTTCGTCTTATTACACCATTCGTGAGAGCAATGCCCGATGAGTTTAAATATGACACAAGCATTGACACTTTTACTGCTTACAAGAATTACATTAGCAGCAAACCTTGGGTTGCATCTAATTATGTTCGTGACGGATCCCGCAAACCGAGTTGGGTGTGATGAATGAAACATATTTTATTTACTCTTACAGGTGCTAATCCTGGATTGATGGATGATGAGCACTTTGTAAGAGATGTTGTATACAGTGCATCTAAGAGATGCAAGTCTACACTGCTTGCTATCAACTCTCACAAGTTTGAACCTCAGGGTGTTACTTGTGTTGCCATGCTTGCTGAGTCTCATATCAGCATTCACACTTGGCCAGAGAAGAAGATGGCAGTTTGTGATGTCTTCACATGTGGAGACCACACTACACCCATGGATGGTGTAGAATATATGAAGATGATGTTCGGTGCCACCGACATGATCTGCAATGAGTTTACCCGACCTTTGGAGTAATTTTTGAATGATTCGTAATGATTTCATCTGGGTCGAAAAGTATCGTCCCAAGACTGTGAATGACTGCATCATCCCCGATGCATCTAAAAATGTTTTCCAATCGTTCGTAGACAAAGGTGAGATTCCTAACCTGCTTCTGGCAGGGTCTGCTGGTATTGGAAAGACCTCTGTTGCCAAAGCACTCTGTGAAGAACTGGGTGCTGACTATATAATTATCAATGGATCTGATGAAGGACGTTTTCTCGACACAGTACGGAACCAAGCAAAAGGTTTTGCTTCGACCGTATCACTACAAGACTCTGCTTGCAAGCACAAAGTCATCATTATTGACGAAGCTGATAACACAACCAATGATGTACAACTCCTCCTACGGGCGTCTATTGAGGAATTTAATCGCAACTGCCGATTCATCTTCACCTGCAATTACAAAAACAAAATTATCGAACCTCTCCACTCCCGATGCTCGGTGGTCGAGTTCTCAGCTCGAGGACCAGAAAAAGCAGCATTGGCTGGACAGTTCTTCAACCGTGTCAGGTCTATTCTTGAGAAAGAAGATGTACAATTTGATGACAAGGTTGTCGCAAAACTAGTACAAAAACATTTTCCAGATTTCAGACGCACCCTCAATGAATTACAAAGATACGCTGCTACTGGTGCAATTGATTCTGCTATCCTTGCTTCTGCAGATGATCTCAATATCAATGGACTCATCTCATCACTCAAGAACAAGAAGTTCGCAGAAGTTCGTAAGTGGGTAGTCCAAAATCTGGACAATGATACTGCTCTCTTATTTCGTAAGATCTATGAGGCAACCTATATTCACCTGAAACCGATCTCTATTGCACAAGCAGTTTTGATCCTAGGTAAATATCAATACCAAGCAGCATTTGCTGCTGACCAGGAGATCAATACCCTGGCATGTCTAACTGAAATTATGATGGAGTGTGAATTCAAATGAACGTAAAACTAATTCGTATGTGGTCTGGTGAAGATGTCGTGTGTGACCTTCTAGAGACCAAAGACAATACTATTGTCATCACCAATCCTATTGTTGCTATCCCCTCAGGTAAGGGTCAGATGGGGTTTGCTCCCTGGTCACCTATCCTCAAGGGTAAGGGCACTGAACTAGAGATCCCTAGGAGTTATGTGGTCTATATCTCAGAGACTCAGGATGAGATTGTGGACCAGTATACTGAGATGTTCTCAGTTCTCAAGACACCACAGAAAAAACTGATTGTTTGATTATGAAAAATAAAATTCGGGCACAAGTCAAGTCTCGTTTTTACTACTACTTCTGGGGCACTGCCACTATTGCAGTTGTCCTTGGGCAGTTGTATGTTGGGACTGGATATCGTATAATGTCCGAGGGTGTGGACAACCTTACCTACGGACTCTACAAGGCACTCAAATGATGCGTACAACTGATCGATCCCCTCTTCGTTATCCTGGTGGCAAAACCAAAGCAATTACTCAACTGCAGGACTGGGTGCCTGCATTCACTGAGTATCGTGAACCCTTCCTAGGTGGTGGCAGTATGGCAATCAACGTTGCCAAGCACATGCCTGGGAAGTCTGTATGGGTGAACGACCTGTATGTACCTCTGTACAACTTCTGGATTCAACTGCGTGACAATGCAGAAGAACTATCCGAACGTCTGTTCAAACTGAAGACGGATCTCAACAAACAGACTGAAGAATGCCGTAAGGTGTTCAATCAGTTTGCCAATGAGATTGACGATGCTACTGGTGTGGACCAAGCAGTCATGTTCTGGATGATGAACAAGTGTTCATACTCTGGTCTGACTCAGAACTCTTCGTTCTCCCCCACTGCATCAAACAGCAACTTCAGTCTTCGTGGCACAGAGATGCTCCTGGAGTACAGCAAACTGATTCAGAACTGGAAGATCACTAACGTGGACTATTCAGAACTGCTGCAGACTCCTGGTCAGGATGTCTTTGTGTTCCTTGATCCTCCCTATGACATCAAGGACTTTCTCTACGGCAAAGACCGTGAGATGCACAGGAACTTTGACCACCATGTGTTTGCTGACCATGTTGATGGTTGCCTACACAAGTTCATGATTACCTACAACGTGAACGACTGGTTGGAGGAACGTTACAAGAACTATTACCAACGTTACTGGAAACTTCAGTACGGTATGGTTCACCGTCAAAACAACAAGAAGACTGAACTTCTTGTCACTAATTACAACTGTGGTTCACCTCTGGAGGCATTGATTTGAGTTTCGATACTAACTATCCTCTCAAGGACTATCTCAACTCCATCAACCTCAATAAGAATGATCTTATGGATGGTGAAGATCCACTGTGGGAGAAGAAGTATCCTGCATGGATTGTCAACAAACTTCTCTCAGCACACAGTGACACTCTGTTCCTCTCTAATGAGATGAACATGCACTCTTTTCTTGACAACAAACTTCAATTTCACTTTTATCTAAATAGTGTGAGGAAACGTAAACGGTTTGCTCCTTTTCTTAAATCAGAAAAGGAAAGTGATCTTGATACGGTTAAAAAATACTATGGGTTTAGTAATGACAAGGCACGTTCTGCTCTGCGAGTTCTGACCCAGGAACAACTTATTTACATGAAAGAGAAATTGAAAACTGGAGGAAAGAACAGATGACGCAGGAAGAGATTCAGTGGACAGAAGAGTCCATGGTGCAGGTCACGTTGAAAGAACCTGATGATTTCCTAAAGGTTAGAGAGACCTTGACTCGCATCGGTGTGGCATCTCGCAGAGAGAAAAAGATCTATCAGTCTTGCCACATCCTACACAAGAAAGGAAAGTATTATATTGTGCACTTCAAAGAGTTGTTTGCTCTAGATGGTAAGAGAGCAAACCTTTCTCTGAATGATGTGCAACGTCGCAACAGAATTATTCAACTACTGGTTGACTGGGAACTGGTAGCAATCGATACGTCTGGTCAAGAGAAGATTGCTGATGCAGCACCTCTGAATCAGATCAAAGTCATTGCTTTCAAAGATAAGGACAACTGGACTTTGGAATCAAAATATAACATTGGCAAGAAGAAGGTCGTAGAGTCTCCTGCACAATAAATATTGGTGCCCTATTCTTCTATAAATGGCTGATACAAAACCAGTCGTTGCTGAAGAGAAGGATAACGATGAAGACAAAAGTGAAGTTCTTGGTAATCTGGTGAAAGTTGTAGTCCTAATTTGGTCTGCATCCCTTCTCACATTTAGCTACGTTCGACTTCCAAACGGTCAAAAAATTCTTGATTTTGATCCCACATTTATCGCATCCGTTTTTTCTGGGTCGTTAGCTGCGTTCGGACTGTCCCCTGCTAAAACAGGTGGTGGTAACGGTAAAGCAGCACAAACAAAGAAAAAAGAGGATCCCCCTGTTGTTTCTGCTGTGGAGCCTAAGTAATGCAAAAAGTAATTAACGGACTAGCAGTGTTGTCATTTCTTGGCACATCTGCTATAATCGGTGGAGGGACATACATCTACCTCCAACGTGATGCTCTCATTGAGAGTGTCAAAGAACAGGTCACCAAACATGCTACTGAAGCAATCACAGGTGCCCTTCCTGGACTAATTGATTCTGCTATGCCAGAATTACCTGATGTAACTGGTGGTGCTTTACCTGCTGCTCCTGCAGTTGGTGGTGGTGCTCCTGCAGTTACTGGTCCTGCCATTCCTTCGTTCTAATCATTATGAAAAAATTTCTACTCCCTCTGCTGCTTTCTTTGACTGCAGCAACCCCTGCACTGGCAGATCATGAGAGAGGTCATATTAAAGGATACAACACCATGGATTCTATGGGATGTATGCTTGTACAAGAATGCACAGATGGAGTAGAGCAAATTTGGGGTGCTGACATGCTCAGAGAAACATATCCTGATTCAGATTGGGATGTTGTTTCTGAAGAGTTTGCTCGTATGCTAAATGCTTTGACTCAGGTTGGTGTTAAGGTTTACCTTGCTCCACAAAAGTATTTCCCTGTTGGTCACCGTGGTGTTTACCATACTGTCAGCAATAATTTCTATCTGAACGATGCTTACATGCACAATCCAGGTGTATTGATGAGTGTCATGCGTCATGAAGGGTGGCACGCTGCACAGGATTGTATGGCAGGTTCTATCAAGAACTCTATGATTGCCATTATCAAACCAGAAGAGGATGTTCCTATGATCTGGAAAGAGATGGTAGCACGTACTTATCCACCAGCAGCACGTCCTTGGGAAGCAGAAGCAACCTGGGCAGGCAAGACTGAAAAGATGACTCAGGATGCACTAGAATCTTGTGCTGCTGGCACGATGTGGACTGACTACGAACCAACTCCACTTACTAGAAAGTGGTTGATCGAGGAAGGATTTATCGATGGAGATTCAACCAATAAGAACTAATGTCATAGGTGACATCAAAGTTCAACAACAACCTGACTGGATACTGAATCCACCCCAAGCAATCCCACCTGTTGTGCCTATAACGCAGCAGGTGGGTATTCCTATTGTTGATATGCCTGGGTGTGTTGAGGCACACGAACAGAGTAACAAGAGTGATACTATCAAGACAGATGATGCGAGAGGCACAAAGATCTTCTGTGATAGTGGAATGCCATCGTTCAATCCGATTGACTATGCTCCAGATCAAATGAAGTTTGAGTACAGTGCACCTGTACCCAAAGTCAATCCACCCAAAGCACCTGAGACTCCAGAAGTCAAACCACCTAAGACGGAAGCACCTGCTGCTACTGCTAAGGTAGATTGTCCCACACCAGCACAGGAAGCAAAGGAACCTGTAGGTACACTGGTAGAAGGATTCAGAAAGAAAGTTGTTGCCTATGAGTTGAAAGGTAACGAGTGTATCCAAATAACAGAAGCAGTCCCACTACCTCAACAGATAGTAGCAGGACTGCCTAGTGGTGGTCAGGTTGTTCAGGTGGGTGGTGTTGCTGTGATTGCAACTACTTCAGCACTGCTAGCAAAACCTCTGGCTGACATACTTCTGAAGGCAGTGAAACCCACAGTGAAGAAGGTCATGAAGAAGATTGCAGCAATTAGA
>BCSF01000135.1_pt1 | contig 32884 bp, 45 predicted proteins | sample 1016431 | NCBI WGS metagenome assembly BCSF01 (sample SAMD00045685;SAMD00045686;SAMD00045687;SAMD00045688;SAMD00045689;SAMD00045690;SAMD00045691;SAMD00045692;SAMD00045684;SAMD00045690;SAMD00045691;SAMD00045692;SAMD00045684;SAMD00045685;SAMD00045686;SAMD00045687;SAMD00045688;SAMD00045689, study... | reverse complement strand
GTACCCTGTCCGCCGCACATTAGATTGCATCCGGCAAGTCGTAAAAAAACTGAAGGACGACCCATTGTCGAACCTTCTCCCTGTATGCTGTAAAAGCTTTCGCTAACTGATAGACTGCTCATATATTACTGTTGAAGATTTTGTTTCTGCCAATTCGATTTTAACGATTGGCAATTTCTGTCTTATTTTGTTGAATATCCACATCGCAAGATTCTCTGCGCTGGTTTCGAAATGTACTGGTCTGTATGGCTCGTTTGCCATGGATAGGACTTCTGCTAATGGATCGTTCACATACACTATGAAGTAGTGGTCATAATATTTGATAATCGGCTCAGCTATCTTATCGATATCGCTGAATAACATAGTGATTCCATTGTCCATTTCCTTAAATTCGAAGGTGCACTTGACATCATAGGTATGCCCATGAATCCTTCCGCACTTTTCTCCAGCTTCCTTGTTCCTGTGTGCTGCATAGAAGTAATACTTCTTTTCAATCTTTACCATTTCTCGTGTAGTTTATATTTGTGAAAGATTATGTAATACCAGAAGATGCCGCCGACAATCTTCAAAAAGATCTGAGATACAGATACTACCCAATTCACTCCACCAAATGCCACCATCTGGAATACAATCGAATCTGCTATGATTCCAAAGAAGTCGGATCCGTTTACCTTAATGATTGGCTTCTGGTCTATAGTAAGCTGGTAAAAGATTCCAGCAAGTAATTGGGCAGACACAAAGCCTGTTGCAGAAGCGATTGCTATAGCCTTAGTATCTATGTTTATCCAGTAGGTCAAAAGCGAAGCTGTAGCTACCAATAGACCTAGCTTCCAGAACAGCTCAAAGCCTTTCCAGGTTTCATGAAATAAACACCTCATAACAAAGTCAAAAGGTATAAGAAGTAAGGCTGTGAATATAAGCCCATACTGTCCAAACCATTGGACGATAAAGTTAGCTAGAACGAAAGCGGCTAGGTATATGCTAATCTTGACTGCCTGCATAGTATTCACTTATAGTTTTGTATTCTTTTGCCATGATAAGGTCGATGGCGTAATTAATCCTTGACCTGTCTGTTAGCTGTTTATTGAAGTATCTCTGAATCACATCTGAATGTGCTATACCTAGCTTGTCTAGGTTGATTCTTATTTCCTTTGCACTAGACTTCTTAGTATAACTGTCATAGTATTCTATTTGCCTGGTGACCTTATTAAATTTGACTAATTGCCCATACATCGAGCATTGCTTCCAGCTTACACTATCGCAGCTAGTGGCATGCTTGTATTTTTCTAGCCCTTTGAACTCTGTAAAGCCTAGCAAATGAATATCGATGGAAGGCTTCTTGTTCTTTATGTAGCTATAAAGCCGATACAGATACTCTTTCTTCTTTATTGCTCTAAGCTCTGGAACGGATATCGCTATATAGTCTGAATACTCAATCAATCGATCTAAGCCCTTTTGTCCATCTTCAATGTGGAACACATTTATCTGCCTATTGTTCGGAACGGATCTTCGAAGCCGCTCTCGATACTCCCATGCCTTCTCAACGCCTAAGACCTTCTGGCAGTCCACATCTACATACGTTCCTGTGTATCCAGTTTCTTGAATGAATTCGATTATCTTATCTGTCCAGGCATCCAGGAACGATTCGCTTTTCTTCCCTTTCTCAGCTCCAAACATTAGCGTAAACAGACCAGAATCCATAATCGTATGCTTAGATATAGACTGGATTTGCTTAATGTATTCCTTGTCGTTCTTCTGCTTCTTGCGAATAAAATGGTAGACAGTAAACAGATGGTAGTGTATATCTGCCTGGTCGTGTATAAGCTTATGAAGTTTTATGTCTTCAGCTCCAGCAAAATGGACTTTTATGTTCTGCTGATTGTCGACTATCATATCTTTACTATTGCTCCACCGGTATGTTCTTCCCAGACCTCGACTTCATTCATGCCTTCAGTCTGAAAATGTTCCAGGATCTCCTTCGCTATCATTTCACAAGACATGTGACCGAACTCACAAGGGCTTCCATACAGATTGGTTACGTATGCCTGGATATCATCTCTGCAAAGAAAGATTTCCTTTTCACGATTAAGATCTGTCACTTCATATCTACAGATTATTCGAAAGGTATGGCGATGCCTGTCTTGTAGGAATCCTACCACGCCAGGAGCTTCTGGATAGTTATGAAAGCCTTCTACGTTAAGCTCAGCTATTATCTGTGTTGTCATTAGTAAGCAATCTGTATATGATGTCCTCTTTAGATCCAGACATCTTAGATAAAATGGAAGATAAGTGGTCGTAATCTTCTTGTGTGTACTCCAGGACCAGTTTTGACTTGTCTTCTTCTTCTGTTTCTACTTTTTCTTCAAAGAATCGTTCCAGGTCTTCAGCATCTGTTTGATTCCATAAGTCTAAGCCCCAATCACTTAGCTCGTCAACATCCCATTCGTTTGCCAGCAAATCCCAATCCCATTGACCAAAGCCCACATTGTCCTTTATAATGAACATTCTTTGTTCTTCTGGTGATAAGTCAGCCGCCTTTATTACTGGCACTTCGGTCAGACCAGCTTCCATACAAGCTTGTAAGCGCATGTTTCCACCTAGCACTATATCGTCAGCATTGAGAACGATAGGTCGGATCTCCAGCATTCTAGGGAAGCTTTTAATCGATTCCACTAGCTTCTGAAACTTATCTTTTTGTATTGTTCTTGGGTTCGCTGGATTAAGTTTTATGTCCCTAATCTTCTTTAACGTCCAATTCATGCGGCATCTTTTGCCACTAATGTATAAAAAAAACGTTACAAAATTCTACTTGACCTCGTAAATGGATCCACGTTTAACCAAAATGAGCTTAATTTTGCCCAGAATGTCCTCTGGATCTAGGGAAAGTCCTTCATATCGCACCTCAAAATGCAGATGTGGTCCTAATGAATTGCCGGTACTTCCCACAATTCCTACTGGACAGCCCTGTGGGATCCAATTACCTTCTTCTACAAGTAGCTCTCGCAAGTGAGCGTAGTACGTTTCTAAGCCGTTCAAATGCCTTACGATAACCAAATACCCATATCCACCATTGTAGCCCTTCTTAGCGTACCGTACACGCCCTAGCCAGGCAGATTTCACCGTATCTCGATTGTTGTGAGATATATCTATTCCGTGATGGAATCTTCCACCACGCCAATGATGTCCACTAACCAGCACACCATCTACTGGATACTCCATCTCGATTGTATGAAGTATAGCCGTATCTGGAAGGCTTACAGGTCTGTAGTGTATTTGTGCTGTTGTAGTCCATGCCCACATGAGCATTAAGACCATTCCAAAATAATAAGCCATAGTATTATGCTTAATCCAATAGTCATTAAAAGTAAGTCTATCATAGTAATCAATTAGTGTTTATCTTCCTTTGCGTTGCTAGAATTACTTCTCTGCAAAGCTGTTCTGGTATCTTTGAACGCTGGTAGTTATTCTTCAAGCCTTGTGTACCTGTTCGGGATCCTCGAGGCGCAGATTCATGGTGACAATTCTTGTTGCCATTTTTGCACTCTGGTCTTGGCTTCCATCCATTTTGATTAAACAAACTATATAAGTTATTCGTCCAAATGTCCGTTGGCTTTGCTCGTTTGTCACCATAAGTGCAATACCATACCGTTGTTCTTGGTATGCCCATCATGTAGTACATTTTACGCATGTACCCTCTAGGATTTTCTATGTAGTAGATGCAATTAAACTCTTTAATGATTTTTAACGTATTCAAAACCAATCTATCGCTTTTTGCTGCAAAGTCAGTTTTAGGCTTTCCATTGTCTCTATGCTTACTGATAGCAGCGATAGAAAAGGTAGTACATGGTGGCGAAGCCCATATCATATCAGGCTCAAATGGAATATCATTAGGACTAAGGTATTCGATATCTGTAGCAAGATTAATGCCTTTAAAAGGCTTAATGTCTACAGAAAAAACGTTGTGACCTAAATCCTCGGCTACTTTGCCTATCGATCGGCTTCCAGCATATAGCTCCAGAACGTTCATCTACAAACTCATTAACATATCCAGAAGCTCTTGTTGTGGGAACATATCGCTTTTGCCTCTGTTAGTATTCGAATGTGTCCACAGACCTTTTACCCTTCCGTAGTATGCATCTACATTCCAGGCAAACGCATCAGCTCCTTTCTCCTTAATAAGCTTCGGCAGTCCATCTCGTACATCGATATTGTCTCTGTCTGCTATATGCCAGATAAGATCTCGTAAAGCTTCCAGCTGTTTATTACTATAACGATGCCAATATGTTTTATTGTGGAAGGGCTTATCTAGTTTCACTACTTGATCTGGATGCACCTCATATTTAGCATAGCAGTAGTACTTGCCTTCATTCTTTTTCAAGTAGCTGAAATTGCAGACCTCAATACCTACTGAATTAGTATGCATCGCCTGGTTTCCGTTCTTCCCTAAATGCCAACCATAGCCGCCATCTGGAATACATTTAACGATTTCGCCATCGTATTGAAAATCGGTATTGGATATAGAAGGACCACCGATAACAAATTCGGTAGCTATTCGACCTCGATCATCTCGTCCCCAGTTATTAATGCACTTGTAAGGATTGTGCCATCCAGCAGTATGGTGCAAAAACAAGTATTCCTTTTTTGTCGGACCATCCAGGTATTCACCTTTTGGAAGGTAGTGTTTGTGGATCTGGATTTCATTTAGCCCATTGTCTACATTTACTTCCTTATTGTCTGTAGTCGCAGCTACCAGCAACACCCATGTCTTAGGTCCAACAATCCCATCTGGAAACAATCCTTTTGACTTCTGGAAGTCCTTTACGAATCCTTCTGTAATTGGACCAAAAATCCCATCGTTTTCTATTCCTAGCGATTCCTGGATAACACGAACGTTATCTCCTGTGCATCCTCTGTATAGTACTATCATATTAAAACATTTTAACCTGGTTCATATTCTCTTGTGCCACTATGCCCATAGCCGTGTCCAGTATGGTCTTGCCGGCTTGGTAGTCCACAAGGTTTCGTGATATTTTCTGTATGCTTTGTTTTCCATTGTATTTTCTAAAATCGTAATCGTGAAATTTACTCATTGCATCAACAAGGTTTTTTGTTCTGCTTAGGTCTGGATTCGTCCTGTCGCTTAATTTACTTGGCAGATGGAAATTAGTCCAATACACATGCCTGTGCCGCTTTTTACCTGGTATGAGTAAATCATAATACGGTATAACATTTTCAACGACATATTTGCCTTTATAGAAGTTATCCAGAAAAATAATTTCTTGATATAAAGCCATATCTGGATAACGCGGCGTCCAGCTTTCTCTTGTGTATTGACTTATGTTTATTCGACTATGGCTTGGGCAAGGTGGACTTGACCAGATGAAGTCAAAGTTTTTATAGTGGTCGAGTAAATACTGATGTGCATCTGCGATAATAACTTTGTCGTTAGGGAATCTTTCTTGATATAAATTAGCAAGATCCTGGTCCAGCTCAACAGCTGTAATGTCGTGGTCGTTGCCCCATTTGTATCTGTTACCACCTAGACAGGCATATAAATTTAGAATCTTCATTCTTCGCAGACAGTTATGATGCCACCGTTAATGACATCGCTGCCAATTAACACTACACTACCATTTGGATTAACATAAAAAAAGCCTGTGTCACGACCACCTCGTATCATTTTGCTTAATTCATTGACCTCTATTCCTTTGCAAAACATTGTGGTATGCTCTCCTTTATAATCTACATCAATTCGTATCTTAATATCTGTCATTATACTCTTTTTTTAACTCTACTCTGCGCTGCCTAAACTTCTCGAACCTTTCCTGGATTTCATGTTCTTCTGGAAGCATAAGCATGATATTGTCTGGATTCAAACGATACTTTGAATACTGCCCTTTGCTTAGAACATGAGCGAATTGCCAATGCCATTGCCAATGTCCTACTGGTCGAAGCGGCTTTCCAGTTAATTCACTCAGATGTGGACGTTCCTCCCATATCGCCTGGAACATCTCCTTTTGACTTTTGTACTTTTTCATAAACCATTGCAGAATGTAAGACAGCATTTTTCCATTCATCCGAAGCATGCATCACGCCTACGATAGCGTTAACAAGATCTCCATGCACACCATCTATATCGTAATGCATTCCTACTCCAGCTTCGCCTTCTATTGATAGCTTAAACTTTGCCATAATTAAAACGGTAAATCGTCAGCAGTTTCTCGAAGCGGCTTTACTTCTTCTTCCTTCTGCTTTGTTCCAATAAATTCAAAAGCCGTGACCTCAACATCTGTCGAATAGCGATCATTCCCATCTTTGTCCTGGTATTTGTTATGTCTTGTTTTGCCCTCTATGTATATAAGATCTCCTTTCTTGACATACTTTGCCAGGATTTCCCCGGACTTTCCGAAAGCTACAAGGCTGTGCCAATCTGTTCGCTCTTGCTTCTCGCCATTCTTTGCCCAGCGTTCGCTAGTAGCTAGGCTAAACTTTGTAATCTTGTTTTCGTTTCCGACGATTTCTGGATCTTTACCAATACGTCCTAGTAGAATCTGTTTGTTCATTTGAATTTAATTTAAAGTGATCTGAATATTCATTTAATGTGATGTTCCCCATGCCAAATTGCTCTGCCATAAGCTCGGCTTTGAAGCATCGTTCCCATCGAGGTTTCCGTTTTGTTGGTATCTCATAGCATTTGCACCCACAAGGTAAGCTATGAATTAGCTTTCTAGATGTAGTCTTTCGTTTTGCCATAGCTTATAGATCGTACTGTTTCCATCTTACCACTACAACCACAACGATGTGGCCGCTTTGCCAGTGTGTAAGTATACTTCGCACAGTCGCATATTTGTATACCTTCCTTTCTCATATCGCAAGACCATTTCTTGCAGTCACAAGTTAGTGTGTGATTCCTGGTAGTATAACTAGGCATTCTTGTAAAACTTTGCTAATTGAGCTTCCTTCATCTTCTTGATCTTCTCGTTCCCTTCATCGTGAGCGTAAATCAATTGCTGGACGATAGTCATGTAATCTTCTAGCCTTCCATATTCGAAGAAAGTCCTGTCTATGTCTTTGCCGAACATTGTGTCCTCGGCATCTCTTAAAGCATTAATGTCCTTTGTAAGTAAATAATTACGAACATGCCTTTCAAATAGGTGCAGATATTGCTCTGCAATAGTTTCGTATGCGTTAATCATGATTCTAATATATACATTTTTCTTTATAAATCCGAATAGCGAGATCTGTGACCTTCGAATCTAGCACAGACTTCACCAGTCTTACCTTCTCTATTTTTCTTTACTATTATCCAGGCTTTGCTTCCATCGGTTTCTAGCCCAGATATTGGATCTCGCTCTAGCTTGTAGTAACTAGGTCGATACAAGAAGCTAACTGTGTCGGCATCTTGCTCAATTCCACCAGAAGCTCGAAGATCCGATAGCTGTGGAATCTTATTTTCACGACTTTCTACAGATCTGTTAAGCTGGTGAAGCAAAAGGATTGGAAGATCCAGCTCGTTAGCTAGTTGATGTACTCTTTTGCTATTGCTGGTCACACCTTTGTATTCATCTCCACCATCGTCCATAAGCCCCAAGTAATCCATTACTAGAAGAAATCGTCCAAGCTTTGCCTTCCAGCTCATGGCTTTCACTCTAAGCTGGTTCATGTTTAAGTTTGGAGTATCGTCTACTGTGAAATTCATCCTATCGATTAGGATATGGCTTCGATTCAGCTCTTGTTCTTCATCTCTGTAGATGTCATTTATCCGTAATCGTTCTGTAGGTATACCAGATATGTTAGATTCTACTCGAAGAAAAATCTTATCGCTGGTCATTTCACCGCTCCAGAACACTACAGGTATTTCATTTACTGCATTTATGGCTACAGATACAGCGAAGGCTGTTTTCCCCATTGCTGGTCGAGCGGCTATGACATGAACGCCTGTATATATTCCACCAATAAAATTATCAAAGTCACGCATTCCAGAAGATACACCTATCAATCCGCCTTTTCTAGACTTCCTTTCGTGTAGCTCTTTAGCCATTACATCGGAGATACTTTTGGAATTGGAAAGGCTTCCCTTGTTCTGCATTTCATCTAAGCCCTTTTGTATCATTTCCATTAGGTCTGTAGATTGCTTACTATTTGAAGCTTCCTGGAGCTGAACACCTAGCTTGTAAGCCTTGTCTTTGATGCTGTATTCCTTTAAGATTTTGCAATGGTCTTCAATGCCACCGATTGAAGTCACCTTATTGGTAAGATCCGCCACGAAATAAGCTCCACCTATAGCATCTAGCAAATTTTGTGTTTTAAGCTCGTTTGTAACTGTAACCAGGTCAATGCCTAGACCTTTGTCTTCAAGTCCCTCAAAACTACTCCAAACAGCCTTATAAGATCCTACAAAGTCATCCAGGCATACCAGGCTTTTAGCCACATCATATCCTCGTCTGTCTAGTAAGACAGCTCCCAATACGACTTCTTGTACTAGATTCCTATCCATTTTTTAGCTTTTCTGGATTAACGATATTAAATTCTTTTATTTTCTTTTCTTTTATTTTAGTAATACTGCCGTTATTCTTAGCTTTTACGTTAGTATTATTCCAGCGTTTAGATATTGCCTTCTTCGCCTTGCTTTGACGATCTCTAGCTCGTTCTATTTCCTCGTCCATCCATTCAATCTGAATGCCGTTTCCAGATACTTTTATAAAGCCCTTGTCGATAAGCCGCTCAATGGACTTATCGTTCTGCACTTTGGCTCTCATAAAGTCCAGATCCAGCTTCCCAGATCTTCCCCAATACAGTCTACAGCAATGCATAAACACACCCTGGACTTCGTGGGTTTCGATAGAGATCCTTCCATCGTCCCATATTTTCGGCTCGTACTTAAACCATTTCAGACTTTCCATGTTCGTTGTTTGTATAGGTTTCAAATGCGCTTTTGATTACAGTCAAGCGTTGCCTAAAGGACGTACATTCTTCTATGCTGGACAACACGTTTACTAGAAACTCGTTTTCTTCCAGAAACAAATGAGCGCACATCTTGCCTTTGAAATCTGACCAGCGTAAGCCATACTTCTTGTCTGTCGCAAGGCGATTCTTGTGTTGCTGCAGCAGATGAATTACACTACTATGGTCACGATTAAAAATCCTTCCAATCTTAGATTTCGAGTATTCGAATTCTTCATACATTAACGTGTACATCATCATTCGCATTTCTATGTATTCCTTCTTCCTGGTTGGACCAAATACGATTGAGCGGCTTACGTCATATACTTCTTCCATTTTATCTATTAGTGTGTCTACCATCTTCTTCCTTTTTTACTGCATGTTTAATTGCCTGTGTAGAGCTATATCGCCCAATGTCCTGGATCGGACAAAGTTGATTTCGCTTTATCTTGTATATCACTTGAAAGCATTCAGATTCATTCATCTCTTGCATTTCATCTAGAATGTCCTTCCATTCATCGTCTGGATAAGAGCTTGTGCGAAGCAAATGCTCCGCCAGCTCTATAAGATCCCAATGAGGACCAGTACGCTCGTGTTCTTCTAAATTAACTAGCCACTCCATGTTCTAACATTTCCCAAACACTATCATTGTCTACCATGTAATCGATAAGGTGATCTGCCAATTCATAGTAGTTTACGTCAGCTAAAAAAGCAAAGGCGAAGCTAACAGCAGTCTGATTGTCTGCATGTTCTTTTCCTTCTGTTACTGAATAGTAAACATAGCTGGTAATTAGATCAGCTGTCTTTTTTTGAAGATCCGAATTGAAGTCTGGATCTGTCGCTTTCCATTTTTCGTATGCTCGCCTGTTTTGTATTCCAGCATCTTTCATTTTACCGACAAAAAAGTCGATGTGGTAGTTATAAGATCCATCCATTATTTCTAGCTGAACCTTCCAGGTCGGAAAATTAGTGTATCCGTTGTATTCTTGATATGGCATGTTACTGTGTTTTAATTAAGACGTAATCGTCTGTGAAGCTTCCGTTGTTAATCATTTCGGTCATTCTATTCAGTCGAAGCTTTGCCTGTCTAGGAATGAATCGCATTTCGCCTTCCAGCTGGACAAGTGGATACTTGTAAAGATCTCTACCCATTCCCCATTTAACGGCGGCTCTTTTTAGTGCATCGGATATTCCACCTTTTGTGGATTCAATCGCAGTATCGTCTGCGCCATCTTCTTTGCTTACCCAATTATCACCACATTTAACATACAGCGTACAAAGAACACCTTTTGTTTTCCAGGTAGAGTAGCTGTCCTTCCAGCCATCGTTCCCAAAGGCTTCATCGAATCTGTCCATTACAGCTCGACTTTGGATATAGGGAACGATAGTCGTCTTTCCATTCTTGCTAGACTGGACACGCCATTCGATTTCGCTTGGCTGGATAGGTCTTTTAAGAATCTCCCAGCATGATTGTTTCGTATCACTCATAGTTTCTATTGATTATAAAATTGATTAAAAAGTTTCACACAAACGGCGTTAGGCAAAAAAGCGCGATCCGTTACTCGATTCAAGCACATTAATTCATGCACAGTTAGCTCTGTAATGTATTGCTTGGCTTCCAGGGCTTTCTTAACTTGTGTGTAATCGTAATGATGTACTTCCTGGTTTTTCTTGCCTTCTATAAGCTCTACCAGCTCTGGTCTCAGTTTACTATACAACGTCATTGTCCAATTCGTTTATTAAGGTTAGAAGAAAAGGAATCTTGTTGTGATTCCCATATTCGTTGTTTAAGACTTCCGCAACATATTTAGCGAAGTCATTTACATGCAAGTTTTCTGGTATCGCTTCAGCAATACATCGAGCCACAGGGCTGCAATTGTTGTTTGTCAAATCCATAGTTTAATCGTTTAAGTAGTCTGAATAATCAATGTGGTCGCCACAGTCACGACCTAGCTCATCGCACTCTTGACAATACGATTCTTCCAGAAGCAAATGCTCCAGGTATTTTCGCATGTACATGTAGATGCCGGTAGGATCTTCTACCATTTCCTGGTAATCTTCCCAAGCGACTTGGTCTAGCTGGTTGTACCAGTCTTCAAATTCGGCTTTGCTGATCATAGTAATCAAGCCGCCTTCTGATGGCATATCGCCTTCGTGATAACGAACACCAAACTTCTTGGCGTCAGTATGTGTAATGATTTCGTCTATAAAGTACATAAGTAAATAATTATGCCCTAAACTTACAAGAACATTTCCGATATCCTACACGTATGCATAAAATATTTTGTTATATTTGAAAATATGATTACGCTCGAGCTTACTACATTGCAAGGGAAGACAGATGTCCAAATACCTAGTGGATGGCATGAAGTCAGTTACGAATACTATGTAGAGCGAATACAGCCGTTCTTAGGCGAAGACAAAGATCCTATCGAATCCAACATTATGCTGGTCAATAGTATACTAGGAACACAAGCTAGTGAAGCCAATGTAATGGAATTCGGTAAGATTATCGAGATACTACTAGAATGGATGGAAGATATTCCAGAAGTGACTGAATTTGTTCTAGATGGAGAAGTCTACAACATTCCTTCTCTAGGTAAAGCAAATGGAGATCCATTCATGACAGTAGGCGATTTTGAAAATGCTAACGATGCAATGAAGTTTCTTCAAGATTCACACCTAGATCATGAAGAATCATCAAACATTGGATTGATAATCCTTTGTGCTATAGCTCGAGGCAGTAAAGACCTAGACGATGTTGAGTTTGCCAGAAGGTTAAAAGCTTTTCAATCGCTATCTATGGATGTAATCCTTTCCGCATGCTTTTTTTTTCTTCGGTACACAATCATATTCGAGAAGGTTATCCAGCGTTTTTCGATAGAACAAACCAAAGCGAAAGCTCAAAGAATGCTCCCAAGTATAACTTTGGATGGACTACGCTTATTATCCGCTGCGCACAATCAGGTATATTTACGAAGCCTACATGTCCAGGCTCAGTCATAGAACATACCCATGAAGCTTGTCTTCTAGACTTTCTAAAGTATGCCCAGATATTTGCTTCTGGTAACTTATAGATCCATCATACAGTTGATCGCTGTATGCCCTCCAATAACTACACCACAGCCAATAGCTTGTTTCTTATAGTTACGAGCGTAAGCCGCCGCATAAGAATCTCTGTCTATGCCACAGCCGACTTGCATACCGAAGATCTTAAATGTATTACCTACAAAGAATTCAGTATACGCCTGTGTATGGATATGCCCCTGGACTGTAGACATCATATCGTTTTTAGCTCTAGTCCTAGCCGTTCCACCTTCCCCATGTACATACTGAACGTTATCGTAAACCACTCGGTCTATCCAATTCCAGCCTGGCGTACCTAGTACTTCATTATAAGATCTGATCCATTCTCTAGGTATTGATCCAGACATTGCTTTACGCATGATTATTCGATCGTGATTGCCCACTATGCAGTCAGCCTTTGGGAAGGCTTCGTACCATTTCTGAATTCTCTTTATAGCTGTTTCCAATTCAAGTCCACCAGACATACCATTGGCATCTGTCTCATGATAGCTCGCATAGTGATTATCAATCAGATCGCCGATAAAGATGGTTTGGTTGCAATTTAATCTGTTGTATACATTAACACAATGTGCTCTGTAGCCTTCCAGGCAAAATGGCTCGTGAAGATCTCCTATCACCAAGATCCTGGATTCCTTCTTTACTAAGTTTTTGAAAGCTTCTAATCGTTGCCCTGTTAGGCGTGGTCGGACTTCAGACATAATTCTATTGTGTTACGTAAACTAATTACCAGCTGTTCATGAAAATAATCATTTACAAGAAGCTCTGGATTGCTTTCAGCTCCAATGCTAACAATAAAGCTAGGAGCTTTGACCTTTTTAAGGATTGGATAGAAGGTTTCGTTGGAGTAATTTACTTCGGTTATATCCGTATCAAAATGGTCTTCAAGGCTAGTAAGCTCATTGTATAAGTGACGTCCATAGATAGCCGAGCCGCTTCTAGCATTTCCATTAATTAGGACAAAGTCGTTATTCGTGTGAACATCTATTGTAAGGCATAGGGAAACATTAACAAAATCCCATGTGTTGATTCGCTGGATCCGAACACCTTCATCGACATTGTATTGCTCTGGACTTACTAAAGCATAAGGAAGCCCTTCGAAGTACAAATCCTTTGCCAATTCGTTTACTATCCACCTGGCGAATGTTCCAGTAGGAAGATCTCCATGTCTAGTCTTGACTACATTTCCAGTAGTTATTCCACCTACAATATCACCTTGCGATGCATTAAGGCTTACCATCTCCAAGGAATTTCTTAAGCAATGCACCTAGACTTGTTCCTGTCGTTCTGTGTATGTTTTCATAAACGCTCAACATCTCCGTTGATACTATCAAAGAGCTTACAGCAAAGCTTAGAATTAAACGACCTTCTGGAAGATATAGCAAGTCAAAGCCATGTGCAATGATTATCGCCAGGAAGTACATGCTTATCTTGTCGATAGTCCTTCTAACACCTCTGCTAATAAAAGGCATTTTGGAAGCACGCCAACCAGTATAGAGATCTGCGACAACAACAAAGCAAGTGAAAAGCAGATACCATTGGATAGGAATAAAAAACCACGAAAGCGAAGTCAATAGCACAGATATGATTGCCTTAGTTTCCACGTTTGTTCCTTCTGTCGATAGCCTTTTCAAGCCTTTTCTGTTTTCTTAAATTCCTTCGTTGTATTCGAAGCTTCCTTCCCTTGACCCTTTCTCGCTTCGCTGGTTCTCTTATTTCAAGTCGTTTAGACCTGTTCTCAGCTATTTGTGGCAATGCTTTACCAATACCAGCTAGAAATTCTATCAAAGCCGCTAAGACCTTACTTAGCACTTTTTTTATCGTCTTCCTTGACTACTTCAACAAACAGACGTTCCTCGATAGCATCTGGTAAAAGATCCAGGATCTTCTCCAGGATTTCGTCATCTTTCTTTGTCTTAGTCAATGGAGCGATGTACCGGTCATAAAACACTACAGCTCCTAATAAAATGGTGGCAATCTGCCAGCCCCAAGTCTGAATAAATTCTACTATGCTACTCATACTACGAATGTTGAATTTGTTATAAAATCTGAATCACTTTGTTCAGTCCAATCAAATGTACTAGAATTGTCTCGCAAGTACATTATCAATCTTTGCTTTAATTGCTGGACGATAGTCTCGTTTTGTTTGTGTGCCATTTGCCTGGCTTCTTCAGAAGCGGAAGCATTTGGTGTATTTGCGTAGGAAGCTCCTACGTTACTGATTCTTGGACTATTGTTAGCCAATACTAAGGATTTCACCCCATAGGCTAGTAATGGCTTACAGTAGGTATCACGAAGAATTATTTGAGCCGCCGAAGGACTTCCACCAGCAACAGCATCGTACAAGTCTTTTCCAAGGATCTTCTTAATAGTGTTGTCTTCTACCAGGTCAATGAATCTAGACTTTATATCGCCTTCATCAAAGTTAGTGTAAAAGGCTTCTGTCACTATATCTGTAGCTGTCATCAATGCCATTATTCCTGGTTTTGTTCTATATTATCTTCACTTACTTCCTCGACATTCTGACTAGGATTCTTCAATGTTGTCGGCTTACGAACGCCTCTTTCATCTTGCCATCCTTGACGAACATCTCCATTGATCGCTGGTAAATTCATCATCTTACGCAATGCAGTTTCGTCATCTATGTTTGGAGTAACACCACCAGATCGTACTGCCGTACCATAGACTTCAAGTAATCGCTGTACTTCTTCCAGCGACATTGCTCCTTGTGGTAATGGTTCTTCTTCACTTTTATCTAGATATCCAAGGTCTTCCTGGACTTGTTCCATTGGAATTGCTTGATCAATCTTGTTCTGTGAAACATAGTCTACAGACTTGAATAAGGTGTCGTTGATGAATTGTATTGGATACTGCCTAGAATCTTGCTCGTAATCCGTTCCCACTAATGTGTTAAGATATACCTTTAAAATCTTCTGCTGTAATGGCTCGATCTCGTAAGACATAGCTCGTTCATGATGGTTTTCTATTTCACGAACATTCCCTAGCTTACCAGCTTCTTCAACACCCATTAATGCTGGATGCCAACCAGCAGACATAATAATGTTCCTTTCACATGTTCTGGATAAGTCCTTAAAAGCTCCTTCAGTAGGTAGATTATACTGGATCAAAGAGAGCTTCCCATCGCCTCCTGTGATGTTCACAGGCGTACTCGGCCCGAATGCTTCCGAGCCTTTAAGCTGAGAGCGAATTCGATCTCTAATCTCTGTCGCTGTACTGTCATCTGGAACGAATGGCATCTCTACATTTAAGATACCAGACAAGTGAATACTGTTGTTCAAATGTACGTAATTCCAGCGTGGCAGAAGTTGCTCTAACACCGCATCATAGTATGCGCCAGTCCAATTGGCTCGACCGTAAATTTGCATACCTGGCTCATAGTCCTCAATGCGATGAATACAAATCTTCTTTATAGGCTTTCCGGCATCGTCTAAGACCATTTCATAACCATGTCCAGCTAAAGGTAAACGATATGGCTTGTATTCTCTTTTAGAGTAGTGAAGCCAATTCTTGGATATGTATACAGCTACTGGATCCAGGTCTTCATCTGTGTCGCTAGAAAAGCGAACTTGTGAAGCATCTAGATGGCTAACGAAAGATCTTTCTTTGATTGCTGTTTCCCCAGCATATTCGATGTATCGGATTTCCTTAATAAAGCCTTCACCATGTAGCTGAAAATCCAAAGCTACTTTGTAGAAGATCTCTTGTAAAGTATCTCTTTTTTTAGGTGAAGCTAGTTTGTCAATCTTAGTTTGTAAAGCCGCCGATTCGGTTTGTAATGGTGCGGCTACAAGATTACTCTTTTGGGTCAGTACTGATCTCAGCGTTTTGCTGTTCTGGAACGTCTCCGCTATTCTCTGTGGATATGTTCCCTGTGTCCCCATGTTGCCCCAAGGAATCCACTTCGCCCCTGTGTAGCTCACCACTTCCGACCCCATGCTTGGCTTTTCGTGACTTGCGTTTAGAAGGTTTAGAATCTGGAACGCATTCAAAGAACTTTGGGTATTTAGCACAGGTTTTTTCATTGTATGGATTGCCTTCTTTAGGGAAAACAAAGGTACGCCCGCCTCGTAATGAGACGGACTTTCCCTTGTATTTGTCTCTTACTTGATACATTATGCACCAGTAAGTAAGTAATCGATGATGTCGCTCTGAACAGTTTCTGCATTCGCTTCAGTTAAAACGAATGCTGGTTGCTCTTGCTCACCCATTAGATTCAATGCTAAGGTGTTATCATTTGTACGAACAGATCCAGATCCACCATTCAATGCTTGAAACTCTAATGTTCCGATTTCAGATTGGTCAGCTCCCAATACTCGAAGCAAGGTGTTTGATCCGAACTCTTGGATAACAGCTACCAATTCGCAAGTATCACGAAGCTGTTCTAGAGCGTACAATTGAGCCGATGTTGGTGCTGGAACATTCATAAAGATGTTCACAGTATTCACATCTACACCATTGTCTTGCCGCTCTAAATTTGACTCATATCGCGCTTCACCACGCTTAAACGTGAATTCCTCGAAGAAGACGGTAGCCGCTCCATCAAAAGTCACATCAGTAACAGCGTGATTAGAAGCTGAAACATCAAAGGTGATTGATGCAATATCAGCCGCATCACAAAGTAGAAGGCGCTTAATACCACCAGCTACTCGATTACATTTATCTACAGTTAAACTTGTTAAAGCCATTTTTATATCTGTTTATTGGTTAAAAATCCTTCTTAACTAAGAAGCGTAATGTCAGCCGCACCAGAGATGTTTACATCGAAGGCATAGTCAAGTCGGTAACGGATAGATCTTGAAGCAGTAGTTGAAGACTGATCAACAATCATAACGCTATTGAAATCAGAAGCCAATGGCGTAGCAAAGTGAAGATTGCTTACACGACAGCTTACAATTACGTTATCACGACACTCTGGGATCTCGTGCACTGGATAGCCTAGATAAGCCAGGGTGTAGTCTTCGCTGTAAACATTAGGCGAATATGCAGCTTCAGCTTGTGCAATTCGGTATGCAGAAGCTACTCGAGAAGGCACGAAAAAGGCAGTATCTGGTTGTAAGCGAATGTTGTCGCTCATGTTGCTGTAAGCTTCTTCTAAAGCTCGTACAACATTGTTCTTGTTGATGCAAGTTAAAGATCCACTTGAAACAGTATATGTACCTGTGAATGTAGAAGTATCTAGCTCAATCGTTAAAGTCGTTCCAGAAGGAATAGACTTGATAGCGTGAGTCTTGCCATTAAGACCACTCCAGTCTGTACCAGTAGATCCAACAAGACCTTCAAAAGTGATTTTATCTCCAACAGCGTAGTCAGAAGTATCTGCAACTGTAATTTGTGCATCAGCCGCTTTTGAGAATGCTGTGATAGTCTGCTTGTATGTTCCGCCTACAGAAATGTCAACAACGCTAGAATTTCCTAGCATGATGTCGATAAGACCTGTGACAGAAGAAGAAGATGTTGCATCTGTGATTCCAGATAAATCAGCTAAAGCCAATTCAGATCCTTTCCAAATTGAAGCTCCGACCATAACGCTAGCCTTTGCAGCGAAGTGTGCATTAAGAGCATCTTCGAGTGTCGCTGGTGGAGCAAAGTCGCCAGCACGACCTCGTGGTTGCTGAGAAGCTAACCAGAAGTTATCTAGATTAGAGTAATCGATTTCACGATTAATCATGAACTTGCCTAAGTCGAATTTGATTTCGCTTAGTGTTTCGGATCCAGCCGCACTAAAAGCTGCAGCTCCATCCTGGACATGTACATCTGTATCTGCGAAGATTACTGTGTACTTGTCATCTACATTTGTGTGAAGCGTTACATATCCATTCTTAATGGATCGCGCTTCTAATACCGATGCCGCGATTATTTCATTATCGAAATACCCAGCATACGTTGAACCTGAAAGTGTTATTTGAGACATTTGTTAAAAATTTATTTCTTGTTTTTGAATGCGTTTGCAATTATCATCTGATTGTAGCTTACAGGCTTCTCCTGTGGCTTCTCAGTATTCGAAACAGCCATAGCCGCTCTTTCTTCTTTTAAGGTTTCTACAGAAGCCTTTAGCTCACCTACTAAGTCAGTCAAGCTCTGGATTTCATCTTTGTACTTCTTCTCCATTGCTTCTTCTTCCTCATCGTGTTCCATAGCTTTTTCTTCTTCTTCCATAGCCGCTTCTTCTTCCTCGTGATCCATAGCTTCTACTTCACGTTCTTCTAGAACACCTAAAGCTAAAACCATAGCGTGACCTTCCATTGGAATAACAGCAACTTCTGGTGAAGACATATACTTTTCTACACCTTCCATCTTGACACAAACCTCACCAACACCTTCCAGGTTGTCGGCTAAAGCTTTGATCATAGCGATGGAATCTTGTACATCTAATTTAGATGCGATTTCCTTGACTTCTTCATTGGTCAAGTTTTGGATAATCTGATCCTTAGTTTTGAACATTTCTTTTATTTTATTGTAAACAGAATTCGTAAGGCTTTCTACTTGTGCCTCTGAGTGGTTTATTCGATCTGCGAACCCAAGCTCCACCGCTTCGCTAGGTGTCAAATATGTTTCTGCATCTAGTAGCTCTTTTAATGCTTCAGCACTTTGACCAGTCTTCTGACTGTATCGATCTACCATGATGTCTTTGATTTTATCTAATGTATCTGCCGCACTTCTCAATTCATCTGCAGATCCTCCTGTCATCATCCAGGGATTGTGAATCATCATCATCGAAGCTGAATTCATCACAACCACGTCAGCCGCCATTGCGAACAAACTCGCAGCCGATGCGGCTATACCTTCCACTATGGCCGTTGTAGGACCATTGTGAGACTTTATGGCATTGTATAGGGCGAAGCCCTCAAATACGTCCCCTCCGACTGAATTAATCTTTACAGTAAGTGGCTCGTCTACTTTTCCTTGAATAGCAGTAGCGATCTGTTTAGCCGAAACTTCCCAAGATCCTACTTCACCAGAAAGAACCACTTCGATTCCTTCTGCCTTTGCGTTTATTATGTTTGGACTTATATTGTTCACTTTGTCTTTTACAGTATTAATGATTTCCTTCATTTTGCTTTCACCTAAAGCCCCAACACAGCCCCATTTTATTTGGGCAACAATCCCAGCGATATTGGATAGATTAGGAGATTTCTTAGAATCGCTGAACTGCGAACCATCGTTGTAATGCCTGGCACACCAGGCTTCCCTTTCTACGACCCAATCTATCACGCCCTCGCCACGATCTCCATCTGAGTACTTTGTCCAGTACTCGAAGGCTTCGTTGCCTCTTATGTTGCCGCCAGCTTTCCAGATCTTCGGATAATCCTCTTTTAGCTTCTTAGCGTAAGCTAGGTCGAACCTATCATAATCGCTTTGAGTAAGTCTAGGTTTCTTCGGATCTAAAGCCATTCTTGCAATAATACTATATACGATTGGCAATTTCTTCACTAAATAGAAAAGCCCCTCCAAACGGAAGGGCTTCACCTAAACACGAAACGAAATATCAATCTTCGGAAATCGTTAACCAGTCTTCAAGCAATTCCTGGACAATAGGATTAAGAAATGGACTGTAAAAATGATGTGTTAATGTTTCTTCTACTATCATCTTCTGCTCACCATCCAGGAAGTAAGCAGATCCTTCTTCAAGGTATTCTTTCAATAGCATGTAAACGCCTTCGTCTAGTTTCGGAAACACCTTTGCGCCTGCAGCCTCAATGGCAAACTTTTCAAGCTCGTACTGGTCTAGCTGTTCTCGTATAGGTTTCTTGTATCGATCTATTAGGTAAATAACTCCACTCATAAGTAAATAATTTACCCAAAGATACAAATATCTACATAACCTGGCGCACCCATCTAACAGACCTTCCAAACTTGGTTGCTGTCTCTTGGTAGGCTTTCATAGATTCCCCATGTATCTGCAATCGCTCTCGAAAGTAGATCCTGGCTAAATTCTTCACATTTGTAGGAACAAAAGCCCCTTTGTTAATCATGCTTCTTAATTCGTCTGTCATCCGATTGTTCTAAGTGATTCAATTACGTCTACACTATTCTCACGCTCTCTCAATTGCTCTACTACCAGCACAGGCTGTCTTCCCTTCATACCTTGACTAATTAGGTCTGCAGCTCTTTCTGTTGGTGTAGCCGACTGGATAGGCTCAAGCACACCACCATTGGCAAAGAAAGGAACACCGCCACCAGCAACATTCAAAGCCGATGCCATAGAAGCTAGAGCTGGATTCTTCATCACGCCTTTTGTTAAGACAGCTTCACCACCTTCAGCTTCGCCGTAGAAAGCTCCACCTTTACTAAACATTGGGATGCCACCTTGTGCATGTGAAGGACCAGATAGGATTCCACCTTTGGCAAACTTTTGTGCAGCGATTACACTAGCTTGTGCTAGACCTTGTGCGCCGACTAAAGCCGCCATCACGAAGTTTTGTGGACCAAATGGTTTAGCACCTAATGCAGCTGTTACCCCAAGAGCTGTGTTAATGAATGCTTGACCTAAATCTATAGCCTTTTGTTTCCTGGCGAACTGTTGCTGAATACGTTCTCTTTTCCTTGTAGCTTGTTCTTCTGTTATTGCACCCTTCCTTAATTCTTCATCAACAGCATTTGTTCGAGCTATCATTGCGGCTTGCATAACATCCGTCAAGGCATTCAAGCTCATTGATACAGCATTTAGTCTGAAGCTGACTTCTTCCATATCTTCTTCTGTAATACCTAGAACATCTTCGATTGTAAGTGGTTCGCCTTCTGGTGTTTTGTTTAGCTCTGTAAGATCCATGTTTAGCTGTGCTATGTCATTGCGTAGCGTAGCCATAGACTTTTGATAGCCTTCTGGAAGCTCACCAATACCTAGCGAAGCCAATCTGACTGTGTTCATTAAAAGCTGTAATTGCTCTTGTGCCGCATCTCTTTGTTCTGCTAGTATTGCTTTCTGAAGATCCTTTTCAGCTTGCAGTCTTATTTCTTCTGTAAGCTTACCTTGTGTTTCAAGATCTCTCATTCGCTCCAGGTGAGCTGTTTCTAAAGCTAGTACTTCTATTGAAGCTGTTTCCTTGATATTTTTTAATCTAGCTTCAGATTCGTTTTTAAGCCTGTCTAAGACGTCTTCATGGCGTTTATCATCTAAAGCCTTCAAATCATCATAGTACTTAGCATACAAAGCGGCTCTGGCATCTAGCTCTGTTTGTGTTAGCTCTGTTTCATCTCTAAGTAGATCCAGCTCTGCAAGTTTATCTTGTAGGCGTTTATCCAGAAGCTTCTCGGCTGTAAGATTACGCTCGACTTCTTTTTCGATAAGATCCTCTAATGTCTTCAGTCTTCTTTCTTCAGCTCTTTGCTGTTCATCGATCGCGCTGGTATTTCTGCTTCTGCTCTCCGTGTTATCATCCGTTGCGCTCGTATTTGCGTTATATGCTTCTGTGCTATCATCGGTTGCATCGTTTAAATCATTTGTCGATTCTGCAGCACCTATTGCCTGTTGTCGTAATCTTTCAAACCATCCTGATCCCCCTCCAGATTCATCCAATAGACCAACAAAACGAAGTGCATCTTTAAGCCCTCCAACAAGTTTTGCTGCTGATTGTCTAACAACCTCAAATGCTGCTGAGATCTTGTCAACGACTACCTTTAGTGCAGGGAATTTATTTGTAGCATTTACTACTGCCGTGCTTACGTTGTTGAATGCAGTCTTTGCAAAGTTTATCACACCGGTAAGGAACTCAGCAACATTAGTTATAACTACAAGAGCACCTTTTAACGGTAATAATGCCGCCTTAGTTAGAAAGCCTAAAATATCTGCAAGTCCAATAGCACTATCTCCAGAAAATCCTAAAGCCTCGCCAAGACTTGAAAAAGCATCACCAACAGGCTTCAAGGCATCCATCACAAAACTCAAGGCATCAACCACAATCATCTTAAAGGCGTGACCAATCTCTGCAAGTGTTTCCTGGAATGCAATAAAGTTAGGAGACATTAACGCCTCGTCCATTTCTTCAGCCATCGTAACGGTACGATCTATTTCGCTTTGTAAGGTCTTGCCGTATTCGTCCAGCTCATTTGTAGATCCATCCAAGCCAACGGCAACAGCTTCAAAGACCTTTAATGCTCCACCAGCATCTTCTCCAGCACCACGAAAAACATCGGCAGTAAGTGTTGCCGCTTGTTCTGCTGTTAGTCCTACTTTCTCGGCTTCTAAGCTTATAAGCCCTAATGCATCTTTAGTAGATAAAGCTCCAATGTTTATCTGGTTTAAAATGTCTCCAGTAAACTCATCACCGAAGGCATTTTTAAGCGCTTCTGTCGTTGCCTTTGTTTGTTCCCTTAAAGATATGTCAGCTTCTTTTAGTGCATCTGGTAATTTATCTGTGTATATGCCTAGATCGAAACCAGCGTTAATGATACCGGTAAATTCGTCTACACTAAAACCAGCATCGCTAAAGAAAGTGCTGTATTCGCTTATGCTTTGAAGTAGCTCGTCATTTGCTCCATTAGTGGCTAGAATCCCTGTCTGCATTTTGTCCAGGGCTTCCTCATAGCTTATGCCGAATTGCTGTACTAAGACTTTAGCCGCCTTCGCTGTTTCTTCAGCCCCAACACCTAGTGTTTCTTGTAAGGCTTCTGTCTGTCTTCGGATCGTGTTTAGTGTTTCCCCAGATTGCCCTGTTATTCCAGCTAGTAGTGAATTGGTTTTTCGGATCTCGTTATTGTAGTCATACCATGCCTTGGTTGCTGCTCCTATTGCCGCTAAAGCCGCTATCGTAGCCCCTATTGGGTTTGCCATCAAAGCTACTAGTCGAGCTTGTAGTCCAGCTAAAACTTGACCGAATCCAGCTGCAGCTCCACCAGCCGCATTGAAAGCTTCTGGATAGTTTCCGACATTTCTTCTGAAGTCACCTATTCCAGCTTCTCCTTCCTTAACTTGTTTGTCAAGATCTTCTATTTTCTGTCTAAACTTTTCGGCTGACTTTCTGCCTTCTTCTGTAGATTGATCTAGTTGAGCGTATTCAGTCTGAGCTAGGTTTAACTTTCTTCTTAATTCATCCAGGCTTCCAGCTTCTGCCTTTATTAGCCGAGCCGCTTGTTTGTGTTCTTTGTTTAGGTCTGAATAATTTGCTTTCGCTAAAGCTTGTGCTGTAGTGTTTTGTTTTAATGCCTTTGTCGCTTCTTCATTACTTTTCTTAACAGCGTTCACTTCAGCTTCATACTGCTGTTGTGTTATTGTGCCTTCAGCATATTCATTGTTTAATTGCTGAAGGGCTTTCTTGTTATCGCTTAGTACTTTTTCGTTTAGCTTCTGTTCTTCTTTCAGTCGCTTTATCTCGTCCCTCTGCTTATTAATAGCTTCAGACAAGTCGTCCATTCCTGTCCTCGCTTCAGTTATGCCTTTCAGCTTTATTTCTAGTATCGCTTCGTTTGCCATGCTTAGTTAAAGTATCCAAGATCGATTGCTTCTTCTGGAAGTAACCAGATCTTGCCTGTTAATTCATCTGAATGGATATAAGCTGGAATCTCAGCCACCCAATCAATTCCATTTGTATAGCATCTTAGGCTTACTTGCCTAGCTTCCTTTTCTGTATTGAAAATGTAGTATCTCATATTTCTTCATCAGTCCAATGTGGCCATATTTCGAATGTGCCATCTGCCGTATACATATACTTCCCTATAACGTACTCATCTTCTGGTAAAGATGTTCCTTCTGGTAGCGTTACTATCTCTAGCGTATTTGTTGTATTTGCCCTAGTTACCTTGTGTGGTGTAGCATTGTTCCAGGCATAGTAGATATCATCTTCAAATATGATGTTGTCTGCGTATAGTACTATCTGCCTATCGGATTGTGTTATTAAGATCTTCATTACGAATTTGTTATTGTAAAAGTGTTTTGGGTTACGCCTCTAAAATTATTATTGCCCATTGTTCTCATAATTGAAACAACTGCACCATTGTCGTTATCTTCTAACCCAATAAAAGGCGTATTTAATGAACGGCCTCCGCTTGGGTTGCTTGGGTCTTCAATAATTATATCTGAGTTTGCAGTGTTGTATTCTGTAACGTCCCAAGTGTTAGTATCAGGATCGTAAAAGGCTGGAAACAGGATAAAGTCTCCAGTATTTGTTCCGCTACTCCAAAGCCCTACGCCAAGCAAGTATTTTGTTGTAGACTCACCGCAAACATCGTAATACTTGCGGATAGCAATATCAAGACCACGCTCGTTTGTATTGCCAAACGTTGCAGGTGTGCCTATTGTTAGTGTTGTGCCATTCCATATACACGTACTAATTTCAGTATCGAACGCTACACGATCCAAGTAGGTAATTATTCCTTTGCCATCTTCGATTTTCCAAGGAATGTCTGCAGTACAATGATTGCTACCAGACTTGTACAAAGTATCTCCTACAACTTCTACGAGTGTGTTAGTGCTTGAATTATACTCATAGACGGCATAGTAAAGAACACCAGTACTGGACGCTTGTTTGGCATAGAATATAGCAAAGCAATGTTTACCACCTACTGTGCCTAAGTTTACAAGCTGTTGCTGCCCATTACCAGATCCACTAACACCCATTGGATAAAGAATACCTCGACTTGTTATTGTTTGAGCATCTGTATCTAAATCCCATACCCTTGCATAAGGAAACGCTCCACTTCTTGTTAATCCTACAGAAGCAATCGTGTAAACGTTTTGGCTTGGTGTATTGATAACGGCGAAATTTGGCACTCTATCTACATAGTTTGCAGTATCGCCATCGTTAACGGTAAAGTCAATCGTTACATTGTTTGTACCTCCGTCATAAGTGCATACCTTGAAAACGTTACCTATGCCTTCTTGAGGTGCGATCATTACTGCTTGAGTGTCATTAAGACTTAGCATACCCATTGCTTGTCCTCTAGCATACGGATCAAAGTCAGCATCAGCGTTAAAAATTGTAGTTGTAGATGCGCTATTTGTTAAAGTGCCTGAACTTTGAGTAATACCACGGGCAGTCATTGTCTGATTGTCTGCATTAGCTGCTTGGCATAAAATATAGATATATCTTCCACGTTGCAATTCTACACCGCGCCCTACAATATTAACGTTGCTTGTGCCTGTAATGATGTTTGTTTGAGTACCGGCTCCGCCAACCGCAGATAAGGTAACACATGGCGGCTCTGTTTCATCACTAGATCTAAATGCATCTACTGCTAACAGCTCGACTTCCACCATCTGTTCGTCCAGCATTGGATCGAAGTCCTTTACCTTATTCAAGATAAAACGTTGACCCATTAACGTGTAGTATTTGCTTATGTCTAGATTGACGAATTCGTTTCTGCTCATTAAGACCTTTGACACTAAAGTCCTAGTAGTAACTAGCTGGTCGATAGTAGTTTTCCAGAAGCGTTCGTATAAGCCATCTACCATGTCAATCGTATTGGACTTGTATACGCCTAGATTAATGTCATCGATGCTGTTGCTTTCAATATCCTCAATCGCATCGAAAGAATCTCTAGTTACAGTTACATCGGTAACATCTACACTCTTTGGTTCGTCAAATTCATCGTCTGAAAAGACAGCATATATCTGAGAAGCTCCAAAGGTAATTTGCCTTCCATGATACGGATCAATGGTCATACAGTTATAGATGAACGGATACTCTGTTTCATAGTGTAGTGTTCCATCTGTTTCCCTGTATACCCAGTTACGCCAGCGTGGATCTTTATACCAAATACTTATAGAAGTTTGAGAATACCATTCAACACCACAGGGCTTACTTCCTACTTTGAATACAAATAGCCTGTTGCTGTATCGAAAGTCTGCATTGAAGCTTAGAGCATCACCTATCAATGTGAAGTCTAGGTTTCCATGTACGTCATGAGAGCGATAATGGTCGAAGCGGCCTTGGTAAAATTTACTTGGGCTAAAGTTGAAAGGAAGCACAATATCTGTAACACCTTCCTCGTTGTTATTGTCTACGTCTACTACATATCGTAGCTCTGGTTGACTAATCGTATCGTCTTCCAGGAACGGATACTGCTGAGCTGTTATTGGATAGTTATCCTTCTCATAGGTAAGTCGGATCTGCCTTTTGTAATTGCTTGTCTTGTATTCAATCTCTTGATCTACACTAACCTTTTCTGACCAGTCTATATCGCCAGAATAAAAGCCTGTGTAGGTCGTTCCGTTCCAAGACTTCCAATCCTGTCGTGGCTCTACTTTTAGTGTAATGCCATCGAAGGTAAACACTAGGTTGAATGTCTTGACTACTTGCATGAAGAAGTCTAGGCACGATAAGTCTGTAGGCAAGAAGTCACCCCAATCACAAGCTGTATCGAATGTAGCATCTGGATATTCATCTAGGCTTCTGTCTGAGTAGTATATGTTACTCCAGAAGCCATGAGTACTATTGTTCTGGAAGAAGTCACTATCTAGCTCGAAAGCATCCAGGTTGTTTTGATACTGGACAAGTGGATCTGTAGCTGTGCTGAAAATATACTCGATAAGATAGTCTAGCCTAAATGCCGGCCAAAAGTCTGTCCCTTTAGCATTACGAAAACTAGCATCTGGCAGTACGGCATCACTAGCATCTGCTGGTGGACCTACAGCCCTATCGCTAAACATGTACATGTATGGATTAATGAATATGTATCTCGGATCGCTTAGTGTAGTCGGATCCGTATTGTATTTAGCTATTACATTAGTATCATTGTATCCTAGAGATCTAGTCCAGCCTTCTTCAGAAACTGTCTGAGCGAAGATCTGAGACATTTTTAAGGACTGCAATGCCACTACCCAAGCTTCATTCCCTCCAACGAACTGACATTCGAATTCTAGAGCGTTTGTGTTTCTTCTAGCTTTTAGGATATACACAAAGCCCTCGTCAATTACGTTTCCATTTACTATGATCAAACATTCTTGCTTATAGACATTGATAGCATCCAGATCCGTTCCAATAACATGAGCGTACCCTAGAGCTGAGATATTATCTTCTGTTGCTGGTATCTTGAAGGTCTTGCTGAATGTCTTATTTCTCTTTGATACGTCCTGGATTTCAGCTATAGACTTACTAAGCGTAAAAGGGAAGTCAGCATCTTGACCAAGCTGGATATACTTGTTAGAATCCTTTATGTATAGTTGAGCGGCTCTCATTGCATTTGATCCTTTATTTGCATTTTTTCAATTAACCAGGTAACCACCATGTCACATTGATCATAACTCATATCCATAGAACAAGTCGCTTCGTCCTTCTTTTCATCGAAGGCGATTACTAGATACTTGTCTGCCTTTCTTAGTTTCGGATAGATTTCTTTTATTTCGTCTGGCTTCATACGTCTGCATATCTATAGGTGAATGAAAGCTTTCTAGTCTTGTCGTTTGTTCTGACATCGACCTTGCCATCGTTAATGGTTATTCGTCTGACTCTTTCGAATCCTGTGTCTGGGTGTTCTATGTCAAAATTCGTTTCGAAGTCAGTAACTACATCGACTACATAGTGAACAGGACTTGCGAAGAAGTCTAAAGCAATTTCGCGAGCTTGTTCTGCTGTATATGGAATCGTATTGTTTACCTGGAATTCGAATTCGCTCTTTGGGTTGATTGCTCTTTGTCTTGCACCTGTTAAAAGGTAAGCACCCAAGTCATTTGTATAAGCCCCATCCCAATCTGTATTCACTAGTGTAGCATTCTCTCGACTACTAACAACAGACTCGTTGGTCTTAGTGTTTAGTGTAAGTACTTCATGCACTCCGAACCTGTTCATGTATATGAAGGTCTTAGGGCATCGATATCGAAACTGCTGTGGCACAGAAGCGGTAGATGGATTGTAGAATCTTAGATATGCTGTAGATTGATCCAGGAGATCCGTAATCGTAGCATCCACATAGATAAAGTCATCAACGACATCTTGTACTGCTACTGGCGTAACACCATCGACCCATCCATCTTCACCACTCGTAGTGCTTAGTGTATCTAGGTCTGCTATCTGCATAGGAATACCTAAGATGGCATCTTGCGTTAATGTGCTAAGATCTATCGTACATCTAGCTATCTCATCGCCATCTTCGTTGTAAGCTATAGCTACAAAGTTGTCTGTGTTAGCCGCTCGACAAAAGAAACAAGCTCTAGAGTAATCATTCAGAACATTTATCGTCTGCCTTCCATCTCTGTGATAGAAGTATGCTGGTTCGCCCAATGCTGTGGATCTAGAGTACGGAAGCGTTGTTAAGAAGTATCTGTTATCTACATATTCTTCAGCCGTTCCATTTGCATTGTATAGCTGGTGTTTGAATTTGCAGTAGAAGAAGTCATTTGTGGTAACTGTTGCTGCAGTTGTGCCATCTGTTTCAATCTCTGTTATTTTGATTACAACGTCCTGGCTTAGATTAGTATAAACATGGACTGTTGGTGTAGCATCGAAGCTAACTAAATCGTCACGAATAATGGATAGGAAGCTATTCATGTAATCACTAGCATTGAAAGTGAATTCACCATTTATTTCTGGAGCGTAATATGCCGGTATGTCTAGCCCAGTCGTAAGCGTATCTTCGAACTGAAACTTCAAGTATTTGATACTAGAATTGGTGCTGGTTGCTTTTATTACTAGTGGATACTCTGAGCTGTAGAATTTATCCGTTGTTGGTTGGTCTGTTATAGTGATTGCCATAGTGGGTTGATTTCTGCTTCAAAACTTGCTTTCAATTCCTTTTCCATTTCCCTATCTATATCTGGTTGGACAGCTTTTAATGTTTCGCTGACCACGTTGAGCTTTGTCTTGTCTTTAGGTGCACCATTGTGGAATATAGCCCATCGTACTTTGTTAGCGGCTTCCTTTGGTATGCCTCTTGCCACACACCATTCTAAGATCCTGTTTAATGGTGGAACACCACCAGGCTTTGTTCCCTTGTCAATATACTTCCAATGATCAGCTCCCATGATACGGATTACCATATTACCTGGATCGTACTCTGCATAGACTGAAGCCATACTTTTACCAGTAGCTGTTCGCTTCTTCTCGTTCATTGTAGAACGAAGTCCAGCGATTACTCGTTGAGCTATTTTATCTGCGTTTATGTTAAGCATCGTCGTGTACGCAAAAGTCTGTTTCTACATCTACATTAAAGGTGACACTCATAGCACAAAGATTGAATTGACTAGAATATGGAATGTGAGCCATCTCTAGAGATCCTGTGACCTGTGTTTCTGGATATTCGCTTACATTGTCCAGCAAAGAGAATACTAACGTCTCAAAGCCGTTCATTTTAGTCCACCAATAATCCCAGCGATTAGTAGCTGTTACCGTTTGATCTGCCTGGTGTAGGTTATCTGCTAGAAGAAGATTCACTTGATACCGAACATACTGCCCTGAAGTCTTTTCAACATCTGCTATGTTAGCTGACTGCAGAATCATACCATAGTAAGGCATCGCTTGATTTGCTAACTTATTCAAATCCGCTTCGTCCCAGATATAACCATAGGACGAAATGCCATTAGCTGAGAAAGCATGCTCTAGTCGATTCTTGACTTTGGATAGTGAACCGTGTGACATTTCTAAGCTTTATGTAGTATAACTAAGAAACCAGTAGTGTGAACCAAAGGCATCATTGGCTCGTTCTTATCTACCTTCTCTGTTTCCGTTCCAAGTACTGGCGTAACAGATACAATCGAATAGCCGCCCTCGGTGTTAAACTTTTCATCATACGCATTAAGGTGTTCGTTTAGTTTGTTAATGACTGAGTTTTCCCCTTCATTGAAACCATCTACCTGTCGAGAATCGAACTTCTTAGTCTTTTCCTCGTACCGGTCATATTTGTCTTTATAGTTTTGTACCTGGCTTTCTGTTTCTGCCTGGTCTAATGGAATGAATAGTGTTTTAATTGCCATTGTTCTTTTTACCAAATATAGAAAATTATTTCTAGGCTTATTTGATACTAGCGTATTACTTGCGTATTTCTAACCTTATACCAAAATAAAATAAAAGAAAATAAAAGAATACCTTTAACGTATGGATTGGAATAGCATTTTTATCATAGCCATCTGCACCATCTGGATACTTGGCATATTCTATTGGGTAGGTCGTACTCTTAACGACTGACTACTTAATACTGAAAGACCTGGAGCTGTGAAGCTTAGCATAGCGACTAGCATCGACAGCGTGATCCATATACTTGCGTGGAGTATCCAGAAGAATGCCAGACCTGGTTCGCTCATAGACATAGTTTCTTAGCTCCTTAATTAGATTGATGGATCTCTTGGTTACATAAAAAGGCTTTTCTTTCATTAGAGCGATTCCACCATCTACAGATCCTCGAAACTTCTTTACGCCCATTATCTGAACGCCAGAAGATCCTAGCTTCTTAATTAGCGTTTCATGGCTTGGATCCGCTACCACCATTCGCCTTACATTATCCACCTTGATTGCCGACATTATATTGGCAAACGATAGTCCAGGCTGATAGTATATCTCGTCATAGATGTCGTAGCCATCATACTGGTAAAGATCCACTAAGGTGGTAGGATTGGATTCACCGAAGTCCATTCCAGAACAAATGTACCTGGCATTCTCTGGAAGGTATATCGTAGACCAAGTAGGTGAAGGGAAGATACTGCCCTGTGGCGTGCCGACATTTCCCATACCATATATATTCCACCAATGTGGATCGTGTTTGCGGCTTTCTATGTTATCGACAGTAATCTTATCCAGGGCTTCATTCTGCTGGTAGTTTAGCTTGATGAATTTGACCTTTTCTCTGAAGGTTTCTTCTGGATGTCCGACCAGCTCTGTATGCGCCCAGAATTCACTTACCGGATTGAAGTCGATAATGGCATACTTCCTGGTTCGAATGAAAAGCTCGCTCCAGGCTTCATAGCTTATGTTATTAGCTTCATTCACGAATAAGTAATCTCTACGTGCACCTCGAAGCTTGTCGTCCTTATCTGCGCTGAAAAACTCGAAGGTGCATTCGTTTATCTTATAACTGCTGTTCGACTTGTTATGTAGAGCTTTCTGGTATAGCCCATCAGCAGACAAGATTTTCAAGAAGTCCCGCATTGCTCCACGCCTAAGATGTGGCATCGATTCAGATACTACAGATACGATTCCTTTTATCCTTCCCTCATAAGCGGCTAGGATAAGAAACTGAAGAATTGCATAGGTCTTACCAGCAGACGTTCCACCTTGTACAACAGCTACTCGTGTATCACCAGATACTAGCTTCTTTATTCGTCCATATGCGGTAGTGGTTTTCAAAAGTCTTCAAGGGCTTCCAGGGCTTCATTGGATAGTGGCTGGACGATTATCTGTGGCTGTCCAGTATTCTCTATTTCCTGTCTCTCAACGTATCCTCGATCCTTGCATTTGGTCTTTAAGTAGAAGATAGTCGCTGTAGTGTTCTTGTCTTTGATCTGCTGGTATAAGCTAGATTCAGCGAAGTCCTTTGCATCTTCCTTTATGTCCTCTAGGGCAGACTTGAATTCCGGATCTTCATCTCGATATCGATAGAATGTTTGGCGGCTTAATCCTACAGCTCGACATGCTGTTGCCACCACTCCCATGCTCTTGCCTAGAGCTTCCAGCAATGCCTTTTTATTAATGTCACTTTTTGTCATTTTTGTTTTATTAGATTCATGAATTCAGACCTCGCTTTGCTATCGTCTTTGAATACTCCGATCATCTTGGAAGTCTTAGTGTAGGTATCGTGTTTCTTTACTCCACGCATCTCCATACACATGTGCCTAGCTTCCAGCACAACGGCAACACCTTTAGGGCTTAGGTGCTCGTTTAAGTAGTTAGCCACTTGTGTAGTGATCCGCTCCTGGTTTTGAAGTCTGCGGCTGAACATCTCCAATGTCCTGGCCAATTTGCTTAATCCTACAATCTTACCATCTGGAATGTAGGCGATATGCCCAATACCCATGAATGGAGCTATATGGTGTTCACAGAACGAATGAAAAGGTATATTCGTCTGGACTATCATCTCGTCATACTTCTCGCTGTCAAACACCGTTAGATTGAACTCTGGTGGATTAAGAAACTCCTTCAGAAATTTAAGGTATCGCTTGGGTGTATCTTGAAGTCCTTCCCTGGATACGTCTTCACCTAGATGCCGAAGTATCTCTTGAAAATGCTTTTCTGCTTCCTTGCTCATACGCCTGTCTTTTTGTTCCATATATCGATATGGATTCTAGTTGAATAATTAACACAGTTTTCGATTGCTACTTCTACTGCGAATGGTTTGCTTTGTTCTAGCAGATCCTGGTTTTCTCCAGCTGGCATAATCCAGATTTTCTTCCGATCCATGTGTTCCAGGTACAACGATTCGATTTCGCTCCAATCGTCTGTGGATCCGACTACGAACTTGAATATGGAATTCGCCTTGTTAATCTTCTGGATAACATTAGGCACAAAGTACTGGTCCTTGTCATTGCCGCTGTTGGCTAGTTTAGGCGAACAGTTGAATTGGACGTTATGCCAGATAAGATCTTGTGAAGGCATGATTGTGCCGTTGGTTTCAATCTCCACGCTGAGATCTGGTCCTACTATCTCTTTCAAGTAATCCAGGTACAAACAGATTCGTTTCTGCTGCATGAGCGGCTCACCACCTGTAACGATGAGATTCGCTCCTTGTTTTAGCCTATCTACTAGGTCTTCTGATAGGACTTCCTCAAACTTCTTTGACCTTCCCTTTGTCCAGACTTCTAGTGTATCACATCTCCAAGTAGCTCCATTGTGAAGCTCCTCGTCAAATTGTGTACCCTGTCCGCCGCACATTAGATTGCATCCGGCAAGTCGTAAAAAAACTGAAGGACGACCCATTGTCGAACCTTCTCCCTGTATGCTGTAAAAGCTTTCGCTAACTGATAGACTGCTCATATATT